>Ga0209417_1003259_pt1 | contig 22220 bp, 11 predicted proteins | sample RifGroF2_FD_184002 | JGI IMG/M metagenome (GOLD analysis project Ga0209417, IMG submission 184002) | Groundwater microbial communities from Rifle, Colorado, USA - Groundwater F2 (SPAdes) (version 2) | ecosystem: Environmental > Aquatic > Deep subsurface > Groundwater | place: Rifle, Colorado... | reverse complement strand
AGGTAACATGGCTATATTTCTATTTCAAATCCAATTCATTATAAAATCTTTTGTGCCTATATGAATGAAACAAGACGAATTGCTTTTATTTTAACCAGTCAATGTCTGGTAACGTATGGAAAAACGCCACTGTGGCGTTTTTATTCATACGTTACACATGGTTCAGACGGATATACGCCTCTGTGGCGTTTTTTTTTACTATATGTCCAAGTTGTCCGGCGGACTGGCAATTTTTGCATCCTTTAAATACTATTTAAAGAATTAGTATTATAATCTTTGATTATAGTAATAACAAGATTATTTTTAGTTTTATTTCCAGCCGTAGGGGATGGGCAGGAGTTTGGATTCAAATGAGAATTCGAGACTGTCGGCAAGTTCATGAAAAAAATCTATTCCTGTAAGGCTTTCAACGCTGTCAATGGTAACAGTGTATTTTTCAAGATCTGTGCTTTGCGATTCCATGTTAAGAACGAATGCGAGCGGATGAAAATTCTTTCCCTTTCTGAGTATGGCAATTTTATAAAATCCGTCCGGGATTTCAACTCTCTTTTTTAATAAATCGATTTTATCATCAAAATAAGGTCCGGTGATAATCCAGGATTCATCATGACGAATGGTGAGATCATCGACAGCTCTTTCAAGATTGTTCCAGGTCTCACGGTTGAAATCCTGCTTCTGGGGTGATATATTTGTAAAATAACAGGATTCAAGTTCGCATTTTTTACTTCTGCCTTTCATGTCAGCCTGTCTGGCAAGATGTCCTCTATCGTATCCGGACTTTGTATAATCTCCATTAGATGCCTGAAGATCTATATCAAGCGAAGGATCGGGCGCGAATTTTCTTTCTTTGAGAAATTTCTGTCCTTTGAGATATTCTTTTTTAAGGTTATAGCTCACCCAACGCGGATTTAACTTTATGGTGTCGTAGCCTGAAACAAAGCCCTCATACTTAAAGATCATATCGTTCTCACAAATCGGGTAGCCCCAGAGAATATGTTCCTGTCCTGAGCCGGAAATGTTCATTTCTGAAAGTTTCTGTTTTTCTAGCCGGGGTTTGTAAATCAACAAATACCACAACAGGAAAATTATCAGGATTATTAAGAATATTTTTAATTTAGTTTTAAATCTCATTTTGTACCGCTAAAACTCTAACAAATATCCGCATCCATTTTCTGCCTGACTGACGGGATTGTATCTTACATGAAAATTCGTTTTCAGATATGAATTTATTCTCTTCAATTAATTTATCAAGTTTTTCAACCGCGGAATCTCCACTGTTATCTGAAAATGCGAGAAAAATCTTCCCTTTTGAAGAAAGTCTTCGTTTTGCCTGCATAAGAAATCTTCCTACCGTTTTCTGATCCTTATCATTTAAAGCAAGTTCGCTCCTGTTATTGGAAATTGAATCTATCCAGGGCGGATTAAAAATTATAATATCATATTTATCTTCAGTATGTTCGAAAAGATCTCCCGATCCCAGACAGATGATAGTATTATTCTGAGTCCTGCTGGTCAGTCTGTCTTCTATTTTCTCAAAACTTGCATTTTTGTTTTTCTCGAAATTTCTTATAGTTGAAGCTAATGCTTCCGGAAGAATATCCGAGAAATATATTTTAGATTGCTCAATTGATGCATCCGCTAGAAGCGTAAGCACGCCGGATCCGCAGCCCATATCTATTACTCTTTGATCCTTTTTTATGGATAAATTTTCAAAAGCGGATCTAAAAAGCTCTGTAGTTTCCTGCGATTTCGGTAAAAGAACATTTACCCCGGTCGAGATATTCATTTTTAAGGTTCTGATCTCGATATAATCTTTTAACGAGCTTTCAAGTTCAAGATAAAAATTATATGGTAGAAGAAATTCAATATTTTCAGAGACAAGATTCGGATCTTCACCGCAGAATGAGGCCAGGTAAGGCATGGCTATTTCTTCAACGAATGATATAAGTCTGTCGTTTTTTGAGATCACGAGCAGTCTGTTAAAAAGATCTGCCTTTATTTTATCATACTCTCTCTTTCTGTTCCTCGAAAAATCTTTTGAATTTATTCTCTGAAGCTCTTCGAAAGGAATAAGTTCATCTATCCGCTTAAGAATCTCCTTATATATTTTATCTGCGAATATTTTCTTTGAATTCGTAATAATTATAAATTTCCCGGTTTTAATATCCTTAAAAACCTTATTAAAATTTATTGTTTCATCAGATTCGTAAATCTTAAATGACGAACCGTTGGAGATCAGGTTAATAAAGAGTTCGGGTATGAAATATATTCTTTCTTTAACTTCTATCTGTTGCATTTCAGCCTTGTTTTTTTTGAAAGATAATTTAAAGCAAATGTTTAATCAAGCGTAAAACTTCAGAATTGTAATATTGCTTAAAGTAAAACTAATATTTATATTTATCAACTATGATACGAAATAAGAAACAAATATGGTTTTATTTAATTTTTATGGTTATGGTCTTTCAGTCCGGTATATTTTGTCAGACTGAAGATCATTATCCGAGGATCGGTATAGCCTTATCAGGCGGAGGAATAAGAGGGGTCGCCCATATCGGCGTTCTCAGGAGGCTTGAAGAGGAAGGGATAAAGCTTTATATGATCTCGGGCACAAGCATGGGAGCTTTGATCGGAAGTCTGTACGCCTTAGGGTATGATACATATGAGATAGAAAAAATCATAAAAGAAGCGGAAACAAAAGAAGTATTCACCAATAAACCTGAGAGAGATTATACCGAGAATTACCTGAAAAAAACATCCGACAGAACAGTTATCGAGCTCGAAATGACTGATGAGGGAATTCACCTTCCCAATGCTTTAAATAACGGCCATAAGATACTTAAAAAACTTAGAAAATATATGCTCACTTCAGAGTATTATAGTAAAAATTTTGATGAACTAAAATACAAACTCCGGGTGGTCTGCTCCGATATACAGAGTGCGGGGAAAGTTGTTTTTAATGAAGGCGATATGCCGATGATCATTTTGGGATCCATGTCATTTCCCGGGCTTTTCAAACCTGTTGTGTATAAAGAAATGAGGCTTCTTGACGGGGGTCTGACAGACAACATTCCGACAAGCGTACTTGAGAACTGCGACTATATACTCGCATCGGATACAACTCATGACACGCCGACAAAAAATCAGGAGTATAATTTTATCGAGCTTCTGGACAGAATATCCGTAATGATGACAAAAACAAATACAGATCAAAGTCTTTCACTGGCTAATGTCGTATTCAAACCCCAGATCGAAGATATCTCATTTACAGAGCTTGAAGATCCGGATTCTTTAATAAAGCTCGGGTATATGGAAGCCGACAGGAAGATCGATGAGATTATGAGGCTGATAAATTTCACCGCTTTCTCGAGAAATTCAACTGACGACCCTGAACTGTTAAATGTCGCTTTCAAAGGGAATTCGATATATACTGATCAGGAAATAATTTCTGAAATAGCAGAAATTATCAATGCGGGCGATATGGTCAGACATGTCGAAAGAAAGTACAGAAAGAACGGATTCATCCTGGCAAAAGCTGATATAATCAAAGGTTCGGAACGGGATACTTTAGTTATTTCGGAAGGTGTATTAAAGAAGATAGATATAATAGGTGACTACTCAACAAAGAAAAGCTACATCAGAGAAGAACTTGCGATCTCAAAAAATAAAATATTAAGGCTCTCAGATATTGAAGGAAGCGTGGATAATCTATACGGGACAGGCCTTTTCAGTAAAGTTAACTACGAAATAAATTATCATGAGAATAAAGTAACAATTTATGTAGAGGAACAGCCTTATTACATTGTCAGGCTTGGAGCGAATTATCAGACCGACCGGGGATTTTTGGGCCTTGTAGAGCTTGCAAATAAAAATCTGCATGGAAAAAGGGCAGAAATTTATGGAGGCCTCACATACGGCGAGAAATTCAACAGAATAGAGTTTTCTTATTACAATCCTTTCTTAAAAAAGTCTTCTCTTTTTTTTGAACTTCTTCCTTATTACCAGATGAAAGAAAGGGAGTTTTATACCGCCGATCATCAGAAAATCGAAGAAAACACATTAAAAGAAGAAAGGGTCGGAGCGAATTTCAATCTCGGATTTCAGATGTTCGACAATTATCAGGGTACGGTTTCGGTAGGGCAGGAATACATTGATTATATGGATATATACGGTCACAAAACTTCAGGCATCTTCAGGATACTTGCCGACAGCAGGAACGATCTTATTATTCCTTCAAGAGGAGTATATTTCACATGGAACATGGAAACAGGTATTCTCGGAGAAAGTATTTTTGATTATAAAAATCAGGAAAAATATCAGAAGATATGGTGGGAATTTTCTGTTTACAGCAATATTAAGAACATATTGAATTACGAGGCGGGTGTGTGCGGAGGTACGGGAGATAAGCTTGTACCGTTAACCGAAAAGTATTATATCGGAGGAATAAAAACCGTTCCGGGAATATTCTATGAAGAATACGCACCTACTCAATTTGTCAGGTTTAAACTCCGGCAAAATCTTCTGATACATGAAGCCACCATATTTGATACTTATATCACAGCAGGATATTATTTAAACGGTTTCTGGAATGACCCGGAGATCGAATGGGATTACAAAGATTTTCTTAATTCATTTTACTTCGGACTGACTTTGAATTCGGCATTCGGCCCTGTTGAAGCGGGATGGGGAGTCACGGCTGGGAACGGAGAGATCGAGAAAAACAACCGGCTCTTTTTATCTTTCGGCTACCCTATTCAGTAAAAAAAACATGTTAAATATTTTATATTTTTCTATTGACAATAGTTCAACTATAACTATATATTCGCAAGGAAAAAATTGAGAAGCAGAAAATTAGAATAAGGAAATGAAATGGTAGATTTTGACATTGACGAGATCATAAGAGCGATGCACGAAAAAGCTGAAGATATAACCTATTACCTGAATAAAGAAACCGGTGAGATCGTTTACATTGACGAGAACATTGCGACCGGAGTTGAGGATGAATACGAGCAGACGCTTACGGCACTTGAAGAGTGGAGCACGGATATGGAAGACGACGATATGTATCATGAAAAAATATATTCCCCGAATGAAGAGGTTGATGAGAAAGAGCTGATAAAAAGGATCAGATTTATAAAACAGGACGATTATGAGCCTATTCCCACATTAACTATTCTTGAAATAAAAAAGATAATTGAACAATACATGGACTCGGTTAAGGGATTTAACAAGGATCTTAAGGTCACAATAAAAACATCGATATCCAACCTCAATAATTTAGAAGAGATCGAGGAAGTTTTAATAAAGCACATCGGTGATAAGGAAAGATGGGACAATTACTATCAGACGGTTATAAGAAATAAAGTGCAGAACTGGCTTAAAGGCTTAGGATACGATTCATAATTTTTTTATACTTTCTTCGTCCAAAATTATTTATAATACGGTATGTTATATGAAAAAGGTATAAATACCGCTGCTGAAACCGTCTTTAAAGGCGGTATCGTTATTATCCCCACAGATACCATCTACGGATTTTCATGCGATCCGAGAAATGATCAGGCGGTCAGCAGGATCAGACAAATTAAAGCGAGAGACTCAAAGCCGTTTATAATACTGGATTCATCGTTAGGAAGGATTAAAGGTCAGTATTTCAATTCTGATAATTTTATAAATGAAGTGATAGATGTAATGGTCTCGGAAAAATTATGGCCGGGTAGAATTACCGTGATCGCCGATAAAAACAAGAATCTCGAGCTGGATTTTTTAAAAGAAAATAGTAAAATTGCCGTAAGATATACAGATAATAATGTGGTAAAAACCATTTGTGATAAAATCAGTTTCGGAATTGTCAGCACAAGCATTAATATTTCAGGAGAAAAAGAGGTCAATGATATCAGTCTGATCAGAGCAGACTGGACTGGCAGAGCAGACTTTATACTTGAGAGAAATACATTGGGAGAAAAAGCTTCAACGATAATTGAGCTTTTCCCGATTGAGAGGAATATCAGATTTTTAAGGGAGCCTGACAAAGAGTCAACTGAAAAAATAAAAAAAATTATTTCGGACAGGTTTGAAATATGTCGCTGATGATATATTCCCAATATACAAAACCTGAAGGAACGATCAAATTTGACGATCTGGTCATTAACGCCAAAAAAAAAGGAATAAAATACCTGTCGCTGACCGATCACGGGAATTTCTCCGGGATAACTGAATTTTATTCAAAATGCCTCGATTCGGGAATCAAACCTATAATAGGTATGGATCTTTTTACCGAGCTCGAAAATGGAAAATATATAAGAGTTCAAATATTTATAAGAAACTTCGACGGGTATAAAAGTGCGGTTAAATTATCAGAAAAGATCAGGGTCAATAGCAAACTGCATATCTGTTCGATCGAAGACATTTCTGATCTTAAAAACTGTTACCTATGCCTGAGCTGTTATAAAATCGATCTCATATCGAACCAGACAGAGGTCGAAACCGATTTCTACTATATCAGCGATCAGCTGTCAGCAAAAGTAAAAGAAGGCGGTGAGGTCTTCTATCACATACTTTATGATGAAGATCCCGATAACGAGAATATTACAAAAAAACTTCTTTCATTTCATAGTGAAACCGGTGCTCAACTTCTTGCCGCAAATCCTGTTTATTACTTAGAAGAAGGCAGCCATAAAATAAAAGAAATGGCAGCCAGAATTTCAGGTGAGAAATGCTGTGAAAAGCAGTTTAGGAATCAGTACCTGGGATGCACAGATGTTTTCGCGGAAAAATTTCCGTCTTCCGCACTCGAGAACAGGGAAAAACTATCCAGGTCCTGTCATTTTATAATCGATGAGGCACCTATTAAATTTCCCGTGTTTAAATTAAAAGGCGAAATTGAATATTCCTGCTATGAAACGCTCAAGGAGAAAACATACAGACTCTTATCTGAGCGGGAAGAGGAACTCAATGAGATCATTTTTGAAGAGCTTGCATATATAAGAAAATATAATATTTCAGACATTATTCTTTTTCTGATCGAAGTAAAAAATGATTTTTACGAAAAATATGATCAGAGTCTTTTCTTCTCTGGTTTTGTTAATGATCTTCATCTGGCTTATATATTCAACCTGACACTGTCATCGCCTGTTTTTACATCTAAAGACTATCATAGAGCTGTTCTTGCAGGCAAGAAACTTCATCCCCAGATCACGGTAATCGTGTCCCCGGAAAACAGACCGATGCTGTTTACATATCTGTCCGAAAGATTCCCTGCGGAATCGATCTGTTTTTTAAGCGAATATTCAAAATGGCATTTCATCTCGATCATGATTTCTCTTGAAAAAGAATATGGAGTTCCGAAAACGGTTTCAGAAGTAATGAACAAATACTACAACAAAAATTACAGATCGCCTGGTCAGATGAATGAAATATTAAAGGCTGCAGAGGTAGAAGAAGAATTAAAAAAAAATCCCGAATATAAGGAAGTTCTGATCTTATCCCTTTCTATAGATGACATGTTCAAGAATTATACGACCAATACCAATCAGCTTGTCCTAAGTAATGAAAATATCGGAAATATACTGCCTGTTACAAGCAGATCTCCGGAGCAGAACATTCCGGTATCTTTTTATAATATGAATACAGCAAAACATTTCGGAGTATGGAATATTAATATCGAATCAAATAACTATCCGGAGATCAGGAAATATTTCAGACTGGGTCCCGCAAAAGAATCGGGACTTAAGGAACTTTCAGAAGAACTTATTGTCAGGATCAAGAAAGACGAACTTTCAATGATACCCTACTTCAGCTATAATTATCAGAGAGAGAAATTTCTTGAGGTAAGCTCGGATCCGATGGCTAATCTTATATTGTATCTTGAATCCGGAAGGACAAACCTTTCTTTCATTCTTAACAGGCCTGCGCCGGAATATCCGGGCAAGAGGTATAAAAAGGAACTTAATATAACACGCGGTTTTATTGTTTTTAAAGAGCAGTTCCACTTCATATGCGATAAAATGTTTTCCTCAAAAGATGTTGCCGGATTAAAATCAAGGCTGCTTGAATCATCGGGGCTCATTCAATTCAATTCAGTACTTAACCAGATATCGGAAAAAAAAGGTTATTCGGAGAAATGCGAATATTTAAAAGCTGCGCTTCAGCCTACAGTATTTTATTCATCACTTTCTGAAATATCAACCAAAGTAATAATTTCTCTGAGAATGCTGGAACTAAAGACCAGAAATCCGAAAGAATTTAAAAAATTCATATTTCTCCGTGAGGTAGATTCGGATGATGAATGGAGGAAATATATTAAAGATATGCAGGAAGAAGGCTTCGTTTTTCAAAAAATAGCCATATCAAATATAACGAAAAAGGCTTTCTGCAAAGACGCATTTATTTTTTTACCTCCTTATTGCGTGAAGGGGATCTCGGTAAAAGTATCGGATTATATTTTTGACTTTATAGATTCAAACCGTATTAACGGATTTCAGGATTTTCTCGAAAAATGCGATAAAAATATTGTTAAACACAATATTATCGAAATACTGATAAAGATCGGATTTTTTGATATATTTAATCCGAACCGGAAGGAACTGGAAAATCTGAATGACGATTTTTTTAAATCGTTAAAAAAAGACGATAAATCACAGCCGGAACTGTTCGATGCATCGTCTGTAGAATTGAGTATTTCTTCAACCTCTGACTATACTGTTGAAACAAAAATGAATTTCGAAGAAGAATATACAGGGATCATTTTCAGTTGCATTGATGAATGCGACTGCGAGTTATGCAGGTACATAAAGATCAGAGACGGGCAGAATGTTAAAATAAATCGGAATATTTTTCTTGAATATACATTCGTTCTTTATATTTCATTTGAGAAAAACGATAACGAGACAGTTAGCGAACTATGTTCAGGTCTCACTGAAGAAGGCAACTGCGGCATCGAAATATATTTTTCCGATACAAAAGAAGTGTTAACGATGAAAAAGAAATTGACTTTGAACGACGGGGTTTTGTATAATCTCATAAGATTACTGAAGGAAATACCCTTTTATATTGAATTAAAAGAAAAAAGAGACCCATAGGTCTCTTTTTATCAGTTTATTTTTTTCTCGACTAAGCTCAAAATAGCTTCAACTTCATGATCGACTTCAGCCAGCAGATTATTCATTTTTTTCAAAGTTGACAATTTATAATTATCGGTATTATCGAACCCTGAAAGGTTGATCTTTACATTCAAACCGGCGGCTTTTACCCCGGATTCTATTAAAAGCGCTGCAACTCCTGCATCGCTCGCTGCGTTTTTGTTTCCTATCTCTGCAACTCTTTTTATAATAGGGTTAAGCTCCATGATGCAGCTCATTACTTTAAGCGGTATGTCAGTAGCTAAAACCGTTGCATTATAGTACTGTTTATCCGCTTTTTTGATCTCTTCAGGATCTTCTGATGATTTCGCTTTCGATTTGGCGCTTAGAGCATCCATAAGGATATTAAAAGCGTCCGTATCAGCGTCGATAAGGTTAAGAAGCTCATACTTTCTCTGCTGAAGATCTTTTCCAAGTTTATTTACTTCTTCGTTATGCTGCTTATAACCTTTTTTATCATAAGTCAGGTTCATGACCATTGCCCCGAGGGACGCGGCAAGGCTTCCGCAAAGTGCTGCAACGGATCCTCCGCCCGGCGCGGGAGCATCGGAAGAAAGCATATCGTTAAATTCAGTTATTGTCAGATCAACAAGCTTATTCGGTTTAGAGATCATATATTCAATTATTTTCTCTTCAGATTTAAACTCAGCCACATCTGATAGTCCGAGAGACTGGATTGCGATCTTAATCAATTCCTTTTCATCCGCCGCAGAACACGATCCCTGTTTCTCAAGATAATGAATCCCGGCTTTGATAACTGCATCTTTCGGAACTACTCCGACAATCTCGCTTCCGGTTACTCTCAAACCTCTTTCCGCAGCCTGTTTTGATATCTCGTCAAAAACATCATGCATAGAAGTAACATGATAGTTCGTTAAATTGATCGATATCTGAGCTCTTTTATAGTCGTCAACATACCACCCGATAGCTTTGCAGTTCTTGAACATTCCGGGCTGTTTCATTTTATTTCCGTCTTTGTCTTTTATAAATTTATCATTTTCATCTTTTAAAAAACGACCCTGTTCTCTAATATTGAGCGCTATGTCATGAGCCAGTTTTTCATTCTTTGTATTCAGATTTACATTATAAGCTATCAAAAAATCTCTTGCGCCCACTGCCGTAGCGCCTGCTTTCGGTCTGAATTCGCTAGGTCCCGCATCAGGTTTTCTTGCGGGATCCTTCAGGTTGGCTTCAAGAGCTTCATACTCGCCCTGTCTGACCCACGCAAGGTTCCTTCTTTCTTCAGAAGTCGCCGCATATTCATAAAAATAAACAGGATAATCAAGTTCTTTTCCGAGCCTTTCTCCAAGCTGATGAGCCGTTTTTGCGCATTCTTCCATCGTAACATCGCTTACAGGAATTATCGGGCAAACATCACAGGCTCCAAATCGAGGGTGTGCGCCTTTATGATTCGTCATATCTATCAGCTGATGGGATCTTTTTATTGCATTAAAAGCAGCTTCTTTCACACTTTCAGGATCTCCTACAAAAGTTACTACTGTCCTGTTAGTATCAAAACCCGGGTCGACATCAAGCAGCTTTACGCCTTTTATTTTTTTTATTTCATCCGTTATCTGATCGATCACAGACATATTTCTTCCTTCACTGAAGTTCGGTACGCATTCTACAATTTTCATGATATCCTCTAAAGTTAATTCTTTCAGGGTAGTAAAAATAATCAAATTAAAAATATATTCAAAACAATAATTTTATAATAATTTATTACATATATATAATAAATTCTATATTTTTTGGTTGACAATAATCAGGTTAAGTAATAAATTTACTTTCAAAAAAAAGGTGAAGAATAATGAAAAAGCTTTTTATATTTATTTTATTTTGTTTGTCTATATCGTTGTACTGCCTAGAATAACATTAAGCCCCTTCTTTCAGGCTTGAAAATACTGACGGGAAGATCATAGAGCTTGACAGTCTGCTCCTAAAAGGACCCGTGCTTTTGAATTTTTGGGCGAGCTGGTGTAAACCATGTAAAGAAGAGCTTCCGGAGTTCAATAAAATAAGTAATGAATATTCCGGCAAAGGTCTTAATGTTATTCTAGTCACTATCGACAAACCGTCAACCGTTTCAAAGGCCAAAAGCTTTCTAAAAACCAAAGGGTTCAACATGGAACTTTTAAAAGACTGCGACCTGAAAGTTATTAAAAGTTTCGGCGGCGGGGAATCTGTGCCTTATACCTTCCTGATCGATAAAGATAAACATATAACTTTTAAAAAGAAGGGTCAGACCAGTTACGGCGAACTTCTTAAAGAAGTGAATAAAATAATAAAATGATTTTTACTGATCAATCTCTACACTCGATATATGTTCAGCTAAAAATGCAGTTGTCTTCATGCAGGGTAGATGAAACGATAGAATTTGAAGTTATAGATCCCGATATTTCAAATGAATTCTCAGGAACAGAAATAAGCATTCTCGGTCAGAAATATATTTACAGGCCATTTAAAGTTTGGGTCGATCTGGCGGAAGTGCTACACTGCAAGATACACACTCCGCGTCAGTTAAAAAATAACAGGATACAGATAAGTTATTCTCCTCTTAATTTAAACAAATCCTGGCATAATCACTCGGGCGTCCATATTACTGAAAAATACGGAGTAGGCTCGGATTTCTCAAAGATATTCAAATTTGAAGAGCCTTATTTTTTGAACGATTACATCAGATCTCTCAAAGAAATACTTGTTGACAGAGGTATGAAGCTCTTAAATCTCGGCATAAACAGGGGAGATGAGTTCAGGATATTTATCGAAGTTTTCAGAGAAATTTCAGGTGCGATACAATTTACAGGAATTGATCATTGTCCTTCAGCTATAAAAAAAGCCGAAAAATCTTTTCCGGAAGACAATTTTAGTTTCATAAATGAAGATATCGCGAAAATTAGTGATTTAGGATTGCCTCAACAGGACATAGTTATATCTATCGGTACTCTTCAAAGCCCTGATATAGACGGGAAAGAAATATTCCGGTACATTATTCAGAATGTTCTAAGTAAAGAAGGCTGCGTGATCCTCGGATTCCCCAACAGCAGATATATCGACTGCGAAGTCGTTTACGGAGCTAAAACAAAGAACTACTCCGAATCTAATCTTAATCTGTTATTCAAGGATGTCAGTTTTTACAAAAAATATCTTCAGCAGCATGGATTTAAAGTGCTGACATTCGGTAAATATTATGTGTTTCTTGTAGCAAAAAAAGAATGATTTTTCTGCACAGCTAATATTTTTAGTAAATATTGCAAAAAAAGTCTTGACAATAAAAGTAATTTTGAATAACTTTCGACCCGCTTTACTGCTTAGATTGCTAATGCGTAAAATTTAAGTAATAAAGTCTTGACAACCGAAAAAAAAATTCTTAAATTAGCGACCCGTTTAAGAATTACGGTGGGAGTAGCTCAGTTGGCAGAGTGCCTGACTGTGACTCAGGTTGTCGCGGGTTCAAACCCCGTCTCTCACCCTTGAAATATAATGGTTCCATCGGCTAACGGTTAGGCCACAAGGTTTTCATCCTTGTAATCGGGGTTCGATTCCCCGTGGGATCACGAAGCATAAAATTGTTCATTGAAATAGGCAAGAAGAAGAAAAGTAAAAAGCACAAAGAAGTAAAGAAGGCCCTGCGCTGTTCGTTGATATATATATTAATGAATGGTGCTGTTAATTTTCAAAAATGTTTTAAATAAACAACGGAGAGTTTGATCCTGGCTCAGGACGAACGCTGGCGGCGTGCCTAACACATGCAAGTCTACTAGCAGCAATGTTGGTGGCGAACGGGTGAGTAACGCGTAGATAATCTACCCTTTAATCATGGATAACCTAGTGAAAACTGGACTAATACAGGATGTGATCTTGAGACGGCATCGTTTTGGGATTAAAGACTACGGGTCGTTAAAGGATGAGTCTGCGTATCATTAGCTAGTTGGCGGGGTAACGGCCCACCAAGGCGACGATGATTAGCTGGTCTGAGAGGATGATCAGCCACACTGGGACTGAGATACGGCCCAGACTCCTACGGGAGGCAGCAGTGAGGAATATTGCACAATGGGGGTAACCCTGATGCAGCAACGCCGCGTGTACGACGAATCAGTTTATCTGTGTAAAGTACTGTTAACCGGGACGAAAAGACGTATGATCTACGTTTATATGACGGTACCGGTAGAGGAAGCTCCGGCTAACTCCGTGCCAGCAGCCGCGGTAATACGGGGGGAGCTAGCGTTGTCCGGAATCATTGGGCGTAAAGGGCATGTAGGTGGGACTTTAAGTCAATTGTTAAATCGTACGGCTTAACCGTATTATGCAGTTGATACTGGAGTTCTTGAGTGTGAGAGGGGACAGAGGAATACCTGGTGTAGCGGTGGAATGCGTAGATATTAGGTAGAACACTTGAGGCGAAGGCGTCTGTCTGGCTCATCACTGACACTGAAATGCGAAAGTATGGGGAGCAAACAGGATTAGATACCCTGGTAGTCCATACTGTAAACGATGGGTACTAGGTGTCGGGGGGACTAGCCCTCTCGGTGCCGTAGCAAACGCGTTAAGTACCCCGCCTGGGGAATACGATCGCAAGGTTGAAACTCAAAGGAATTGACGGGGGCCCGCACAAGCGGTGGAGCATGTGGTTTAATTCGATGCAACGCGAAGAACCTTACCTGGGCTTGAACTGTACATGACCGTCATAGAGATATGATTTTTGGGGCAACTCAACATGTATAGAGGTGCTGCATGGCTGTCGTCAGCTCGTGTCGTGAGATGTTGGGTTAAGTCCCGCAACGAGCGCAACCCTTATCGTTAGTTACCATCGCGTCATGGCGGGGACTCTAATGAGACTGCCCGGGTTAACCGGGAGGAAGGTGGGGATGACGTCAAGTCCTCATGGCCCTTATGTCCAGGGCTACACACGTGCTACAATGGGCGGTACAGAGTGTCGCAAAACCGCGAGGTTGAGCCAATCACAAAAACCGCTCTCAGTTCGGATTGGAGTCTGCAACTCGACTCCATGAAGCTGGAATCGCTAGTAATCGCGGATCAGCATGCCGCGGTGAATACGTTCCCGGGCCTTGTACACACCGCCCGTCACACCATGGGAGTCTGTAGCGCTCGAAGTAACTGGTCTAACCGCAAGGGAGAAGGTTACTAAGGCAAGACAGATGACTGGGGTGAAGTCGTAACAAGGTAGCGGTACCGGAAGGTGTCGCTGGATCACCTCCTTTCTAAGGAGCAGGAACATACCATGTGTATGTATCCAGGCTAGTGTTACAAATCAAGTCCTTCATTATATTATTTGTTCCGATACTCTTCTTCATCTTGCCGAAATTTTTGGGAGTGTAGCTCAGCTGGTTAGAGCACTGCTCTGATAAGGCAGGGGTCGATGGTTCAAATCCATCCATTCCCACTATCTTCAAACGTTTTGGGGGATTAGCTCAGTTGGCTTAGAGCACCGCCCTTGCAAGGCGGGGGTCAAGGGTTCGAGCCCCTTATTCTCCACAAGAATCATAAACCCAGTTCATTGACATAGGACGAGAAACAAGAAACAACAAGCAGAAAAAAGAATCGAATATACAACGAAAGAAAAAGCATTGATAAGAAGCCATCTCGAACCGGAAGGAAACGGTAAGAGAATAATATAAAATGGAAGAAAAGTAAGGGCAGACGGCGGATGCCTTGGCACTGAACAGCGAAGAAGGGCGCGGTAAGCTGCGAAAAGCTTCGGCGAGGAGCACACATCCTTAGACCCGGAGATTCCCGAATGGGGCAACCCGGTCCTGGTAATGCAGGATCATCCTATATGGAAGCGCACGCGGGGAACTGAACCATCTAATTACCCGCAGGAAGAGAAAATAAAAATGATTCCCGAAGTAGCGGCGAGCGAACCGGGAAGAGCCTAAAACTCATGAATGTAATAGCATGCAGGCGTTATTCATGGGTGGTAGAGGGATCATATATGCGTTACTGCACTAACGCGTAAGACAAGTATTACTATAGCCGAAACAGTTGGGAAACTGTACCACAGTGGGTGAAAGTCCTTTAGGCGAAATACTGATACATCTTAATATGACACCCGAGTAAGACGGATCACGAGGAATTCTGTCTGAATCCGGCTGGACCATCAGCTAAGGCTAAATATGTTTAGTGACCGATAGTGCAACAGTACCGTGAGGGAAAGGTGAAAAGAACCCTTGACAGGGAGTGAAATAGAACCTGAAACCGTTTGTCTACAAGCAGTCAGAGTCTCTTTATGGGACGATGGCGTGCCTTTTGCATAATGAGCCAGCGAGTTGTCGTTAGTTGCAAGGTTAAGTGCGTGACGCACGGAGCCGAAGCGAAAGCAAGTCTTAAAAGGGCGTATAGTAACTGATGGCAGACCCGAAACCAGATGATCTATCCATGTCCAGGATGAAGGTACTGTAAAAGGTACTGGAGGTCCGAACCAGGTGAAGTTAAAAATTCATTGGATGAGGTGTGGATAGGGGTGAAAGGCTAATCAAATCTGGAGATAGCTGGTTCTCCCCGAAATAGCTTTAGGGCTAGCCTTATGAAAAATATAGCGGGGGGTAGAGCACTGTCAAGACGCGGGCTGCAAACACAGTACCAACTCTTAGCAAACTTCGAATACCCGACTATAGATACATGGGAGTCAGCGCACGGGTGACAAGATTCGTGCACAAAAGGGAAAGAACCCGGACCCACAGCTAAGGACCCAAAGTAAATGTTAAGTGATAAAGGATGTAAGATTGCACAGACAACCAGGATGTTGGCTTAGAAGCAGCCACCATTTAAAGAGTGCGTAATAGCTCACTGGTCAAGGAATTTTGCGCCGATAATTCTCGGGACTAAACATTTCTCCGAAGCTTGGGACACACACTTTGAGTGTGTTGTGGTAGGGGAGCGTTCTGTAAGCCGACGAAGGTGGCTCGTGAGAGCTGCTGGAGGTATCAGAAATGAGGATGCTGGCATGAGTAACGATAAGTGGAGTCTAGAATCTCCACCACCGTAAGTCTAAGGATTCCTACGCAACGCTCAACGGCGTAGGGTTAGTCGGGCCTAAGGCGAGGCCGAATGGCGTAGCTAATGGACAACAGGTTAATATTCCTGTACCAGCGGCGTAGTGTTATAAAGTGAAGGAGTGACGCAGAAGTGACATCGGAGCCGGGTGTTGGATTACCCGGTTTAAGGTTGTAGTGAGGTACGGCAGGCAAATCCACTGTACCAATCATGAAAGCTGAGTACGAGCCGCAAGGCGAAGTCCGAGTAAGCATGCTGCCAAGAAAACCTTCGTCACGAATTACGCAGCTGCCCGTACCGCAAACCGACACAGGTAGACGAGATGAGTATTCTAAGGTGCTCGAGAGAACTGCAGCTAAGGAACTCGGCAAAATAACCCCGTAACTTAGGGAGAAGGGGTGCCTACTTAGCGATAAGAGGCCGCAGAGAAATGGCGTATGCGACTGTTTAGCAAAAACACAGGACTATGCAAACACGTAAGTGGAAATATATGGTCTGACACCTGCCCGGTGCCGGAAGGTTAAGGGAATTTGTTAGGAGCAATCCAAAGCATTGAACCGAAGCCCCGGTAAACGGCGGCCGTAACTATAACGGTCCTAAGGTAGCGAAATTCCTTGTCGGGTAAGTTCCGACCCGCACGAATGGTGTAACGATGTACGCGCTGTCTCAGCTGCAGACTCGGTGAAATTGAAATCTCGGTGAAGATGCCGAGTACCCGTGACAGGACGGAAAGACCCCGTGAACCTTTACTATAGCTTGACATTGTGTTCTGTTATTGCATGTGTAGGATAGGTGGGAGACTTTGAAGCGGGAGCGCCAGCTCTCGTGGAGTCACCCTTGAAATACCACCCTTGTAATAATGGGATTCTAACCGAGGCGATTGAATCATCGTCCGGGACAGTGTCTGGTGGGTAGTTTGACTGGGGCGGTCGCCTCCCAAAGAGTAACGGAGGCGTGCAAAGGTAACCTCAGCATGGTCGGTAATCATGCGTAGAGTATAAAGGCATAAGGTTGCTTAACTGTGAGACAGACAAGTCGAACAGGTACGAAAGTAGGTCTTAGTGATCCGGCGGTAGAGTGTGGAATTGCCGTCGCTCAACGGATAAAAGGTACTCCGGGGATAACAGGCTTATCTCCCCCAAGAGTTCACAGCGACGGGGAGGTTTGGCACCTCGATGTCGGCTCATCACATCCTGGGGCTGGAGAAGGTCCCAAGGGTTTGGCTGTTCGCCAATTAAAGTGGTACGCGAGCTGGGTTCAAAACGTCGTGAGACAGTTTGGTCCCTATCCGTCACGGGCGTATGATATTTGAGGAGATCTGCTTCTAGTACGAGAGGACCGAAGTGGACAAACCAATGGTGTATCGGTTGTCGCGCCAGCGGCATTGCCGAGTAGCTACGCTTGTACGGGATAAGCACTGAATGCATCTAAGTGCGAAACCCACTCCAAGATAAGATATCACCTCAGGCCCCTTGTAGATTACAAGGTTGATAGGTATCAGGTGTAAGCGCAGTAATGTGTTTAGCCGAGATATACTAATAGGCCGTGTGTCTTCCTTTTTTATTCTTTTATCTTTCCCTTTCATCCTGGTGGTTTCTTATCAGAGCTTTTTTCTTTCCGATTTTGATCCGCTCTGTTTGTTAATATTTTGTTTCTTCGTCCGATTTATATAGTTTGCCGGTGATTATGGAGATAAGGGTACACCTCTTCCCATTCCGAACAGAGAAGTTAAGCTTATCTTCGCCGATGGTACTGCGTTTAATCGTGGGAGAGTAGGGCGTTGCCGGCATTTTTTTTTATTCGATTTCTTACTTTGAATTACTGCGTCATTCCAAAAATATATTTTCAGTCGCTTACCTCTGTGTAAGCTCTTTCAATAATTTTTGAAATTCCTTGTAATTCTGCGTAATAAATCGAATACCTTTTTGCAGCATCCTAAAGTACATCCTTTCGTAAAGATAAACGATCGTTTATCCTTACAGAAGGATGTTTCTGTTTTAAAATATTAAAGAATTTACTTCAAAAACTATAGTTTATAAATTATATTACAACAGCTATGGGGGATTAGCTCAGTTGGCTAGAGCATCAGGCTGGCAGTCTGAGGGTCATGGGTTCAAGTCCCATATTCTCCACAATCAAATCCCGTTCAAAATAACGGGATTTTCTTATTAAAAAAAAATATTTTTCTATTGTCTAAAAAAAAAATATTATTAAATTATTGAAAAAGTAAAAATCTGGAGGTTTCAATGAATTCTCTGGTAATATTTGGCTTGACGATTTATCTACTCGGTATGCTTGGTGTCGGATACTATGCAAGTAAAAAGGTCAAAGGTTTTGATGATTATATGGTGGCCGGAAGAAGACTGGGTTTCGGGCTTGCTACAGGTTCTCTTGTAGCTACCTGGTTCTGTACCGGATCAGTCATGGGTGCATCGGGATCGATCTATTCAGATGGTTTAATGAGCGTGGTTTCTGATCCTTTCGCTGCAAGTCTTTCGCTAATTCTGGCAGGATTATTCTATGTCGGTTATATGAGACGAATGAAATTAGTTACTGTAACTGAAGTTTTCGGTATATATTATTCAAAAAAATCTGAGATATTCGCTGCTTTACTCATGATACCCGTTTATATTGGCTGGCTGGGCAGTCAGATGGTTGCTATGGGATATATTATTAACACTTTGATAGGAATGAATATGACCGCAGCTATAATATTAGGCAGCGTGATAGTTCTTGTTTATACTTATCAGGGAGGAATGTGGGCTGATACTTTAACTGATTTTGTTCAGCTTATATTTATTATGATAGGTCTGTTATTAATGACCCCGGTTATAGTGGGAGATGCAGGGGGTTATGCAAATATTCTAAGAAATACTCCTGATGATTTTCTGAATTTCTATCCAAAAAATGCCGCATATACAGACTGGGTACCATACATAGGTCAGTGGGTACTAATGGGTTTCGGGTGCGTAGTTGGACAGGACCTGATCCAGAGATCTCTTTCAAGCAAAACAGAACATATAGCCAGAGCAAGTGCTGTCACCGCAGGAGTTATCTATCTTCTGATGGGATTCATGCCTTTGATCATCGGTTTAGCAGGCAGGCTGATTATGCCCGGCGTTGAAGATCCCGAGATGCTCATGCCCTTAATGGCTATGAAATATCTCAGTCCATTCATGATAGTTTTATTTATGGGTGCTCTTGTCTCAGCTTTGATGAGCTCTGCTGACAGCTCGCTTCTAGCAGGAGTTTCTCTAATCACTACGAATATAATGTTCAGGCTAAAGCCGGATAAAACAGATGAGCAGAAACTTAAAGATGCAAGGAATGTAACGATCATTCTTGCAATTGCTTCGGTATTAACTGCGCTGTGGATACAGGAAATTTACGATCTTATGGTAAATTCATGGGCAACTTTATGGGTCGCGATATTTGCTCCGGTAACATTCGCGCTTTACTGGAAGAAAGCTAACGAACTTGCAGCCTGGGTATCTATGATAGCCGGAACATCGACATGGCTGTTCTATATTTTTATAGTATGGATAGTTAGAGGGGAAACAGATGACAGCGTGTTTTATGCAGCTGCAACATACGGTGGAGTTGTAAGTATTTTAAGTTATGTAATAACTACTCTCGTGCGTTACAACAAGATTAAGCCGCATCATATGATACAGGAAGACTCAGAAATCAAATAAAAAACAATATTATGAGGGCGATCATTCTGAGTTTATCGAAGGACGCCCTTTTTTTATTAAAAATAGTTCTTAACAAAGCCTAAATTATTTCATATATTTACAGCGTCTAAAACAATTTAAGGAATTCCACTATGAAACCGATCGAACTTAAAGCTATAAATACGATCAGAGGTCTGAGCATTGACGCGATCGAACAGGCTAATTCCGGCCACCCGGGTCTCCCCCTCGGAGCCGCGCCTATGACTTATGCGCTTTGGTCGAAATATTTAAACTTTAATCCTAAGCAGTCTGACTGGATGAACAGAGACAGATTTGTGATGTCAGCAGGGCATGGAAGCAGTCTTTTATACAGCCTTCTGCATATTTTCGGATATGAATTATCAATAGATGATCTCAAAAACTTCAGACAGTTGGGAAGTAAAACACCCGGGCACCCTGAATTCAGACATACAGCCGGAGTCGAAACTACAACAGGACCTCTCGGGCAGGGTGCAGCTAATGCCGTTGGAATGGCGATCGCGGAAAGAATTCTTGCGAATAGATTTAATACGGAAGATATAAATTTAATAGATCATTTTACATACTGTTTCGTTGGCGACGGCTGTCTTATGGAAGGCATAAGCGCGGAAGCAGCTTCAATCGCCGGCTACTTGAAGCTTGGAAAGCTGATTATGCTCTATGACTCAAATGATATTTCTTTGGACGGACCGACTTCACTTACATTTCCCGAAGATACGAAAAAGAGATATGAGAGCTACGGCTGGCATGTTCAGACCGTAATCGACGGCGACACAGATCTGTCAGGCATAAACAAGGCTATTGTGAAAGCTAAATCAGTTATAGATAAACCTTCACTTATTATCGTTAAAACAACTATCGGGTACGGGTCGCCTAACAAATGCGGATCGGAAAAAGCTCACGGCGCACCTCTAGGCGAGAAAGAAACCGAGCTTACAAAAGAATTTCTGGGTCTTGATCCGAAGAAAAAATTCTTCGTTGGTAAAGCTGTCAAAGACCATTTTTCAAAACTTGTTCAGAAAACAATTGAGAATTATACAGAATGGAAAAAAAAGGAAAAAGCTTATCAGAAAAAATATCCGGAAAAATTTAAGCTTCTCGAAGGATTTATAAATTACGAGCTGCCAAAAAATCTTAATGAGATTATCCCGAATTTCAACCCGGGAGAAAAGCTGGCGACTAGAGTATCGAATCATACCGCGATGTCATCAGCCGGAAGTAAGCTCGAATGGCTTGTCAGTCTTGATGCAGATCTGAGCTGCTCAACGAAAGCTTTTATTAAAGGCGCAGGATATTTTGACGCGACCGTTCAGAACGGGAGAAATATCAGGGTCGGCGTAAGAGAGCATGCGATGGCTGCTATAGCTAACGGGATTTCATGTCACGGCGGATTAAGACCGACAACCAGCACATTTTTCTCATTCGTCGATTACATGAGACCGTCAATCAGGTTGGCAGCACTTATGGGAATAAATCCGATATTTATATTCACGCACGATTCGGTAGCTGTCGGTGAAGACGGCCCAACCCACCAGCCTGTAGAGCAATTAATGTCGGTCAGGATCATCCCGAATTTAAAAGTAATCAGACCGGCCGATGCAAATGAAGTAGGTGAAGCATGGAAATTTATGCTCGCCGATAAAAATTCACCTTTTGTTCTCGTCCTGTCAAGACAGGATATCGAAACACTGGACAGAAAAAAATATTCCGGTGCGGATGGATTATCAAAAGGCGCTTATATACTTTCAGAAATGAAAAAGCCTGAACTTGTTCTAGTAGCTACAGGATCAGAAGTAAATATAGCGCTTCAGGTTCAGGAATTACTGAAGAAAAAAGGTATAAGTTCAAATGTAGTAAGCATGCCCTCATTTGAAATATTCGAAGCTCAGACGCAAAAATATAAAGACAGCGTAATCGCGCCGTCGGTAAAAAACAGAGTTTCGATCGAAGCCGGATCAACTTTCGGATGGAGCAGATACACAGGCTCAGAGGGATTGAATATCGGCATAGATAAATTCGGATCATCAGCTCCAGGGAATGTTGTTCTGGATAAATACGGTTTCAGCGCGGAGCAGATATACAAGAAAGTGCTGGTATATTTGAAGAAATAGATTTATGATATAAAGAAATTGCACCCGTAGTTCAATTGGATAGAATACAAGACTCCGGATCTTGCGGTTGCCGGTTCGAATCTGGCCGGGTGCACAAAAGAAAGTAAAAGGTATAACAATGTAGGAAGCATTGAGCTTGGACTACACCCGAAAAAGTGGACAAATTGCTTAACACATTTTAAATTTAGCAGTTAAAAAATGGAGGTAGCATGTCTGCGAAACGAAAGAAGTACACAAAAGAGTTTAAA
>Ga0209417_1003258_pt1 | contig 22227 bp, 21 predicted proteins | sample RifGroF2_FD_184002 | JGI IMG/M metagenome (GOLD analysis project Ga0209417, IMG submission 184002) | Groundwater microbial communities from Rifle, Colorado, USA - Groundwater F2 (SPAdes) (version 2) | ecosystem: Environmental > Aquatic > Deep subsurface > Groundwater | place: Rifle, Colorado... | reverse complement strand
TGGAAGCTTTTTCATAGCATCAACTATGTCTTTACGCATAGAAGCCTCAAGACCATTGTAAGATGGATCAAATGCTTTAGGTGATAACTTTGAAAGAGCTTCCACAAAAGAAACATTCCTTTCAGTGCCATCTTTATCTGTTATTTTAAAACCTTGATTTTCACAATCGGTAGAAAGATTAGCTACCTTTTCCAGATTTTCCATAAAATGCTCAATAGGTTTTACCTGTGTTTGGTCGACATAGTAATCTTTTCCTGCCTTACCTGCTACACATGCGAGTCCTACAGCAGCCAAAGCCAAAAGAAATTTGGCGCCAGCCATCATATTTCTATCCTCTCTTTTCGCTAATTCATCATCCGATTTTTTACTTCCGAATGCAACAGTATTTGCAGTCCTGGCCGCTGCGGATTGTTGGTTTGCTGCTCTTTGTGCATAAGCATAGTTTGGTACGTTTCCTAATCTGCTAATCATGTTCTTCTTCCCTTTCGTTACTTTTTATCTATCTACATTTATGTGAATTTGATTTCTACTACTTATACAAAAGTCCTGAAAAAAAAAGTTGCTATTAAAAATAGGAAGATTTAACATTTTTTAACATTAATTTCCCCTTATGTTGGATGCTTATCTCTAAATATCCATTAATAATTCTCTTTATGAGCAAAAATAGTATAAATATCGGCACCTCCGGTTGGAATTACAAGCATTGGGTCGGAAATTTTTACCCGCCAGGGCTAAAAGAAAAAGAATTTTTGAAATTTTATTCTGAAAGTTTCAAAACAGTTGAAATAAATAACACTTTTTACCAGCTTCCTGCGGAAAAATCAATTAAAAACTGGCTGGATACCGTACCAGATAATTTTACATTTGCTGTAAAAGCCAGCAGATACATTACACATATGAAAAGACTCTTAGACCCGGAAACATCAATAGTTAATTTTTTCGATAGGATGCAGTTTTTTACAGAAAAATTAGGCCCTTTATTATTCCAATTTCCTCCATCATTTAATTTCAATCCTGAGCGCTTAGAGAATTTTATTAATGTACTTCCTGAAAATTACAGATATACCTTTGAATTTCGCAATTTGAGCTGGTTTAATGAACAGACTTATAAACTTCTAAAGGATAATAACATAGCTTTTTGCATGTATTATATGGGAAATTTTGAAAGCCCTGAGCAAATAACCTCGGATTTTGTATATATAAGATTTCATGGCTCTTATACTCTGGGTTCAGGCGCATACAGCGAGGAAAAACTGCAGGAATTTTCAGGAAAAATTAAAAACTATCAGGAACAGGAAAAAGAGGTCTTTTGTTATTTTAATAACGATGAAGCCGGCTATGCAGTAAAAAATGCAATGAAATTAAAGGAGTTAACTAATGCTGAGAAAACATAACACAACTCTGGAGTATCTTGAAGAACAGGATACTTATATGCTTGATGTTGATGGCTATACGACCTATCTTACCCGGGACGATATGATGAGTTTAACGGGTTATATGATGGAAGACGATATAAAAGCTACTGAAGATATAGCAAATTTCTTGAAAGAAAAAGACCCCGACCTTTATCAGGACAAATTAACGCCATTAGCCGATAACTCTAACGCTTATGACATATATGAAATACTAAAATGTCAGTTTGAAAAACCTGTTTATACGCAGAAGCCATCAAAATAGCTTCATAAAGAAATAAATTTTATTTCATCCCATCCCTCATCATGAGTAGGCTCTTCATAACTTTTTATCATTTTTCTAAAAATACCCGGTGGGACTTTTTGGGTTTGTATGTTTCTTTGTGTGCAAATATCTAGCGGGGATTGAACCACAGTAAGCGTTAAAAAGGGTGCTGGCAAATTAGCTTTTTTCGCTGCGTTTATCGCTGCGTTTCTGATTTGTTTTCTGGAATTTCTTGTAAGGGAAGTCCTGTCAATAACTATATTTAGCTTTTTAGCAATCAGCTTATCGATAATCAGCTTTTCAATTTCTTCATAAAGCTTTGCATACTCTATTTTAAACTTGCCGGTCATCATTTCTGCAATATCGTCAAAGGAAACCCGAATATAATCCTGTAATTGTTCTTTTGTGTACGTGGTTTTTCCGCAACGGGGAAAACCACACATAACGATAACTTTTTGCATAACACAATAAAATTTAAACTGGTTTAAAAACAATGCCATCAGGAAGTATGTTAATTTTTTAGAAAACTTATATAATAACTACACTATGGAACTCGTAATAATAAGCAGCGTTGCCTTTATCGTGGCAGGTATAACTTTATTTTCCGGGTTCGGGCTCGGAACCATATTAATGCCTGTATTTGCGGTATTTTTTCCTGTAAATATAGCGATAGCACTCACTGCAGTGGTACATTTAATAAACAGTATCTTTAGGACAATAATTTTAGCCCGTTCTGCTGATAAAAATATTTTATTGAAGTTTGGAGTACCAGCTATTTTTGCAGCAATATTAGGAGCTTATGTTTTATCAATAGTGTCGGGGCTGGATTTTCTAGTTAAATACCAGGTTTTAGGCCATGAATTCGAAGTTTTGCCTGTTAAATTCATAATAGGCGTACTTATTATGGTTTTCGTTTTATTGGAATTAACCAACAGTACTAAAAAAATAACCTTTGACGAAAAATACCTGCCATTAGGCGGGATATTGAGCGGATTTTTCGGGGGATTATCAGGACATCAGGGAGTTTTTCGCAGCGCATTCCTTCTTCAGGCAAATTTATCGGAAAAAGCCTTTATTGCCTCAAATACGGTAATTGCAGTTATGGTTGACATTATCCGGCTTATTGTTTACGGCATTAGTTTTTCGACCGTGGAAATCATAAATAAATTTCCTGTTTTATTAGCTGCCAGCGTTGCAGCTATTGGCGGTTCTTTGATAGGGATTTTATTTATCAAAAAAGTAACTATAAAAATAATTCGCATAATAGTAGCCATAATGCTTTTCGGTATTGCTGTAGCCCTTTTAACAGGCACTGCTTAAATTACTTTACATATCCTTGAAAACTGTATAAACTCAGAATTATGGACTTTTATGAGTATTTGTCAGAATACGTGGATTATTTTAGTCTGGAAAGAGGCCTGTCACAAAACACAGAACAGGCTTATCGACGAGATATTATCTTTTTTATTGAATTTCTCGAAAAAAACTCAATAGATAATTTTGAAAAAGTTACAAGGTTTGTAATCAATTCTTACATACGGGAAATGAGGACTTCAGGCTATGTACCGACAACCATTAAAAGAAAAATCTCCTCACTAAGAGGCTGGTTTAACTGGATGGTGGCAAATGAGCTAGTTGACCACGATCCAACGCTTAGCATAGAAAGTCCCAAGCTTGATAAACGACTGCCAAAAGTGCTTTCAATTAATGAAATGAATAATATTTTTGCGTATGAGCACTCATTTACTAATAAAGCCATTTTAGAACTCCTGTACTGTGCGGGTTTGCGTGTATCCGAGCTGGTTAGTCTTGATACTAATAATATAAATTTGGAAAGCGGTTTTTTAAGGTGTTTTGGCAAGGGCTCGAAGGAACGAGTCGTGCCAATAGGCCAGGAAGCCATCAAAAACATCTCTAGATACCTGAAAGAAAGAGAGTTAATACTTAAAAGGAACAAAATCACAAGCAATGCCCTGTTTTTAAATCAAAATGCGCAGAGAATAAACAGGCAGCACGTGTACAAAACTATTTCCAACCTTGGTAAAATATTAAATAAGCATATAACTCCGCATACAATGAGGCATAGTTTTGCAACACACATGCTGGAAAACGGTGCTGATTTGCGTGTGGTGCAGGAATTGCTGGGGCACAGCGATGTTTCAACCACGCAATTATACACGCATCTTAGCAAAAGGCGACTTAAAGAAATTTACTTTAGTATAAATAATGAATAAACACAAAGCAAAATATATTTTTAAAGATGGGCAAATCCTCGAAAATAGCAGCATTTTTGTCAGTAATGGGAAAATTACCCAGCAATCTGGTGATTATGAAGTCGTGGATCACGGCAATGCGCTCATCACGCCGGGATTTGTTAATTTTCACACGCATCTGCAGTATACGGATTTAAAAAAAAGCAATAAAAATAACTTTTCCGACTGGATAATTGACTTAATCAAGCAGTATTTCTTCTGGAGTAGAGCGAAAAAAATCCAATCCCTTGAAAATGGCCTGAATGAAACCATTAAGTCCGGCGTTACCTGCGTGGTTAATCTGGGCATAGAAGAAGAATTCATCGAAGTCCTCAATGATAAAGAAATCAGGAGTTATGTATTTCTGGAAGCTTTTGCTGATACGGAGGAAAGCAGTCAAAAAGAGTTCAAAAGGTTGATGAAATGCCTTAAAAAATATAACACTTTTAATGTGGGTATTTCCCCGCATTCTCTTTACAGTGCGCACCCTGCATTGTGGGAAAAACTAATTGATAGCGGGGTTTTAATCCATACCCACCTGTGGGAGTCCGAGGATGAAATGAAATTGCTGAGCGGGCAACCGTCAGGAATAGATAAACTAAGAAGTTTCATCAGGCGCAAAAGTTTTGAACCTTATAATATAACGCCTTTTGATAACCTGATAGCAGCACATTGCAACCAACGTACTTTTGATGAAGTCAGGCAATTTAATATTGCGCATTGCCCGAGAAGTAACATGATTTTGCACGGCAAGACTCTGGAATTGAGTGGCGATACCAGCAAGGTAGGACTTGGAACTGACAGCAAATTCAGCAATTATGACCTGAATATCCTGCATGAAGCTAAGCTCTTAAAAAATAATTTGAGCTTTACTCAAATTATTTCTATATTAACTGATAACCCTCGCAGAATGTTAAAACTACCTATGGATTGTGCAGACTTTTTAGTATTTAAGCTAAATGAGGGTGAAACGCCGGATTGTATACTTGATAGGGATGGACCTGATGAAATTTACGTCAATGGCAAAAAGTACCTTCAATTATAGCCTTCCTCGTTTCCTTCATAAGATTCACAAGAAAAGTAATGTTGTGGATGCTTAGCAGTATTGCGGCGGTGGCCTCCTGTACTCGGAAAAGATGCCTGATATATGCTTTGGTGTGGTTTTGGCAGGCGTAGCAGGTGCATTTCTCATCCAGGGACGAAAAATCCTGCTCAAATTCCTTGTTCTTGATATTACCCCGGCCTTTGGACGTAAAGAACGAGCCATGCCGCGCAATCCTCGTGGGCATTACGCAGTCAAACATATCTATGCCGCGCTTAACACCTTCAATTAAATCTTCGGGTGTACCTACACCCATCAGGTAGCGGGGTTTGTTATCAGGCAAGAGCGGCACAGTTATTTCAACTATGTGGTTTTTCAGTTCTGTGGATTCGCCAACGCTAACACCGCCTATTGCATAACCATGCGCATCGAATGAGGAAATTACTCTGGCGCTTTCTGTGCGCAAATCATCATAAACTGACCCTTGTACTATCGGAAAAAGCGCTTGATCTTGTCTTTTATGCGCATCGAAGCAGCGGGCAAGCCAGCGATGTGTCCTTTCCATTGCTATTTTTGCCGGTTCGTAATCGCAGGGATAGGGAGCGCATTCATCAAACGCCATTATAATGTCAGCGCCGAGGGCATTCTGGATTTCCATTGATATCTCTGGGTTGATAAAGTAGCTGGATCCGTCTTTTGGGTCTTTAAAATGCACGCCATCATCGGTAATTTTGTTTAAATCCGCCAGACTGAACACCTGAAATCCACCGGAATCAGTCAAAATCGGCTTAGTCCAGTTCATCCATTTATGCAGGCCGCCTGCTTTTTCCACAAGTTTATGGCCCGGCCGCAGGAAGAGGTGGTAGGAGTTGGAAAGTATTATCTGTGCACCGGTTTCGTACAGGTGGTGGTTTGTCATCATTTTAACCGCAGAGTTAGTACCCACTGGCATGAATACCGGGGTTTCAATCACCCCATGCGGAGTTTCTAGGATCCCGGCGCGGGCGCGGGTATTGGGGCAGGTTTTTTGGATTGTGTAGTTAAAATGATTTGGCAATTTTTTCGACCCTTTAAAAAATCCAGAATAATATTATAATATAAAGCACGTCGGGACTGCATTGAGAATGCAGGTTTGAGTTAGCCCCGACGTCTTTTTTATAATTGTCATTGCGAGGAGCGAAGCGACGCGGCAATCTGGTCAGTTTTCACTTCTTTATCAGGACATTCACAAATCAATGATAAAAGATTTTCCTGCTCAAATTGTTTTGAGTCAATTAGGTATAATAAAAGTGATTTTCTCGTTATTTCCACAAGGTTTTCAAAGAATTTTAAAAACTCTTGATTTGTTAAAACTTTTTCTTTTTCAATTTTTGCTTGACCTGTATGAACAATAAACGACCTTATTTCATATAAATCATTAATTATTTCTTCTTGTATTTTTAAAATTTTATTTATTCTTGATTTCAACTTCTTTTTTAATTGATATTCATCTTCTTGGGTTAAATAAAGCATTTCTATTATTGTCATCAGGTCAATAAATCTGTTTTCAGTCGGGATTTGTAAACCAGATGTAGCTAATAGATATTTGCTTATCATTAATTTTAAATGATCATCCTTGATAACGTATTTACTTTTAAATTTATAATCGCCAAGATTATACATTTTGATAGATAACTGCTGGAAGAAGTTTTTAAATTCCATAATATCATTCACATTGAGTTTAGTTGGACCTAAATGCCCGTTTATTTTTGACGTTAAAGAATCTTGCTGACCTGATCTCGTAGAAGCTCTGTATGCACATATACAACCAGATGAGCCAAACTTAAAAAGTCTTAATGTAATATTTAGTAAAGTTAAAAAACCATCGATTTCCCAAATCTCTATTTTTGAGTTTAGAACTTTAAAATAAAAATTAGAATATAGCAAGTCACTAAAATTAGGATGGGAGAAAAATTTTACTTTATGCATTAATTTATTCCTAAATTCATCAGATAATGGTAATAAATTAAATCCTTCTTCTATCTCAACTTCTTTTTTTATGTCTGAATCAATATGAATTGGGATAATCCAATATGCATTTTTTATTTCATCATCCATAATTTATTCCTTACAGTAATCATTGACAGATTCCCACGTCGCTTCGCTCCTCGGAATGACAGTGCGAAGAGTTATCGTATTTATTCAACGCTGGCCAGATCCCGAATCAAGTGCGGGGTGACACTATAATTCAACAAACCGCCCTTCCATATCACGCTTCCAACCGGGGATAAGTTCTGATTCCTTAAAGAAAATCGCAATCTCCCGCTCTGCGCTTGTCGGTGAATCCGAACCATGTACCACGTTTCTTGGCATGGTATGAGCAAGATCAGCCCTGATTGTTCCAGCATCGGCTTGCAAGGGATTTGTTGCACCCATGAGCTTTCTTGCAGCATCTACCGCATTAACTCCTTCCAGCACCATTGCAACCACAGGCCCGCTTGTTATAAAACTAACCAATCCTTCATAAAACGGCTTGCCTACGTGTTCAGCGTAATGTTTTTCAGCGGTTTGCCGATCGATCTGGAGGATTTTTAATCCAATTATTTTGAAGCCCTTTTTCTCAAATCTCTGTATAACTTCTCCGATAAGTCCGCGCTGCACTGCATCTGGCTTCAAGGCTATAAATGTTCTTTCCATAAACTTCCTCCTAAACTATGCTATATTTTCCCATATTACCTGTACTTTTGAAACATCTGTTTTTTGCATGGCGTGCCAGAGGTCATAGCCATTCTGCATATTAAACCATAAACCCGGAGATGTATTCAGGGCCTTAGCCAATTTAACAGACATTGCAGGACTTATACCCGCTTTTTCATTTAATATATCAGACATTACCTTTCTGCTTACCCCGATTTTTTTTGCAAAATCAGTCACCGTAAGATTCAAAGGTTTTAAAAACTCTTCTCTTAATATTTCGCCCGGGTGTGGGGGGTTATACATTACTTCACATTCTCTTAGATAGTCCATAATTTTCTCCTTTTATTAATGATAATCCTGATAATCAAGTATATAAGCGTTTTTTTCCTCAAATTTAAACGTAATTTTATAGTTTCCATTAACATGAATTGACCAATGATTTTTAAAATCGCCTTTTAATTTATGTAACCTGTATTGAGGAAAGTTAAGATCAGTAATAGCTTCCGCAAAATCTATGGAGTTAAGAATAATTCTTAGTTTTTTAGCGTGATCAGGATTAATGCCTTTTACATCGCCATTTTCAAAGAATAATTTTAATCCTTTATGCTTGAAGCTTTTTATCATTAATTTAATTATATACTGTAACGTTACACTTTGCAAGGCAATTAGGAAATAATTTTAAAATAATAGTTTTTTATTTACCCAAGTATACTATCAGTCACAATGTTACCACTGTCGATAATTTTATATTTAAACAGGAATAGTGTATATTTTTATTACAGTTAATTTTTAGAAAGGTTATAAATGCGTAAAATTTTAGAGATAATCCTGCTCTTTCTTATATTTAACATCAGTTTTGCCTGTATGGCAGCAGATACAGACACTCCCATAAAGATTTTTCATCTAAAAAATGGGCATAAAGTCATAATAAAAGAAATCCACTCCAACCCTATAGTGACACTCGACACATGGGTAAAGACAGGAACCGCTGATGAAACTGCTAAAAACAACGGAGTATCACATTTTCTCGAGCATTTAATGTTCAAAGGCACGCCCACTCACAAACCTGGCGAAATGGAAGCAATGCTTGAATCCATGGGCGCAAGGTGTAATGCTGCTACGAGCAAGGATTTTACGCATTATTACGTGACCATTGCGAACGAGCATGTAGGTACTGCAATTGAATTATATGCAGACATGCTGCAAAACCCTGCTATCCCGCTCGGAGAAATGAATAAAGAAAGGAAAGTTGTTCAGGAAGAAATAAGAAGGGCAAATGACGATCCTAAACGAATTCTTATAATGGATCTTTTTGAGCTTATATTCAAAGAACATCCATATAAACTGGATACTCTCGGCCCGCATGAAGTCATTGAAACAATATCCCGCGAAGAAGTTTATAAATATTATGATAAACAATACGTTCCATCGAACTTAACCACTGTTATTGTTGGTGATATTAAAGCTGAGGAAGTGCTTTCGTTAATGAAAAAGCACTTTAATAAGGAATTTAAACCAGCTCCAAAAGTATTGAAATCACTCGCTGTAAAAATTGAACCTGAACCAACAAAACCAGTAGAAAAAATAACGAAAGGCAGTTATAAATCCGGGTATGCGTACTGGGGTTATAAAGGAGTGCCTATCACCTCCATAAAAGAAACCTATGCACTTGATATGGCTGCATCTATCATTGGAGGAAGCAGGTCATCAAGGCTTTACCAGAATTTACAGGAAAACCAGAACCTGGTGTCAGATATTGGCGCAAGCCACTATTCGCTTAGAGATGATAGCGTGTTCATAATATCTGCTGACTTTGAGCCGGAGAAATTCCCACAGGTAAAAGCTGCTGTACTGGAAGAGATTGATAAATTAAGAAATGAGCTTGTAACAGAAGAAGAGCTAAAAAGGGCCAAAACACTTGCTAAAAGAGAGTTTGTTTATGACAATGAGTCTGTTGAAAATATTTCAAACTCGCTTGGATATACAGCTACCCTCACAGGTAGTATTGAAAACTACAAAAAACATACTCAATACGTAGACAACGTAACGGTTTATGATATTCAAAAAGCTGCACAAAAATACCTGAAGCCGGAACGCCTTGCTTTAACAGCGTTATTGCCTGAAGAAACTGAGGTAAATATTGTTCTATCAGATAAAAAAGTAATTAAGGACACTACAAGGTCCAGATTAAATAATGGAATTACTTTAATAACCAACAAAAACAGCTCAAACGACATTATTTCAATGAGCGTGTTTATGAAGGGCGGGGCTTATTTGGAACCTGTGCCCGGCACTGCAAATATACTTGCAAAAACCCTCCTGTACGGCACAAAACACAGACCTTACACGAAATTAATACAGGAAATCGAAAATGCAGGCATATCCATCTCCCCGGATAGCGGAAACGATTATTTTGAGATAAGCGTTAAGTCAACAAAAAACGATTTTAATAAAGCGTTTGAAATACTGGCGGACATAATTAAAAATTCAACATTTGAAGAAAAATATGTAGAGAAAAATAAAAATGATCTTTTAGTGGAAATCAGGAAATCCAGGGATTATCCTGTAAGCATTTCAACAGAAAACTTCATTGAAATGATTTATAAAGACCATCCTTACGGAAACATAGGAAAAAAACTTGAGAAAACTGTGCCTGCAATCACAAGGGATCAGGTGGTTGAATACTGGGATGAAGCTTTTATTCCTGAAAATATGGTGGTATCAGTTGCAGGAAACGTGGAACATACAGAAATAGCAAATAAACTTCTTGCAGCGTTCCCCTCCACCGGCAAAAAACCACCTAAAATAACCTATAACGGCAAGTTTTCCGCTTTTGACAAAAACCAGGAAGTATTTGCAAATAAAAAATCCGAAGCAGCATGGATATTTATGGGTTGGCCGGTTGGTAATAATCAGGATAATAAAGAATTTATCACTTTTAAGGTAATTGAGGCGATGTTGGCTGATGGCCTGAGTTCAAGATTGCATAAAACATTCAGGGAAGATCAGGGGCTTGCTTATCGCGTGGGGTGTTCGTATTCCCCAAAAATGGATAAAGGCCATTTTGTCCTGTATATTGGAACAGAGCCTAAAAACATTGAACTTATAAAAGGAAAGTTTTTAAAGGAAGTTGAACGTTTAAAAACAGAGCATGTGTCACAGAAAGAGCTTAGGGACAGTAAAAATAAACTTATTGGAAGCTATGTGCTTTCTCAGGAGACAAATCAGAATAAAGCGCATTTACTTGGAGTATTTGAAGTGATTGACAAAGAATTCGGGTTTAATTATGATTTTCCTGACCTCATAAATAAAGTAACGTCTGAGGATATTATGACGGTAGCCAATAAATATTTTAACAACCCTTATGCACTTTCAATAACCGCTCCTCAGTCGACAGGAAAAAAAGAGTGAAAATCACTGTAAAAGTACCTGCCACAACAGCGAATATAGGCCCGGGATTTGATTGTTTCGGAATAGCGCTGTCAATGTACAATAAAGTAACTATAGAAGAGCTTGTATATCCTGATAAAGGGCTACATATCACAATGTTGCCCGGAGAAAATGAAAGATATTCCTCTTCTTTGATGACGATCCCCACAGATACAACCAATATTGTTTATAGGGCAGTTGAATTACTTTATAACTATGTAGGACAGACTCCGCCAGATTTAAAAATCAACATAGAAACTAACATACCTATAGCAAAAGGACTTGGAAGCAGCGCATCAGTAATTATGGGGGGCATGCTGGCAGCAAATAAACTGCTGGGCAACCCAGCGGATGAAGCTGCGTTATTGTCCATCGCAAATGAATTAGAAGGCCACCCTGACAACATAACACCTGCCATGCTTGGCGGGTTTATTTTTTCTTCCGCTGAAGAAGATGGAAGCATTATGTATAAAAAGATAGAATGGCCTGAGGAGTGGAAGTTTGTGGTTTGTATCCCTGATTATGAACTTTCAACACAGATATCACGCTCTGTTTTACCGGAAATGGTTACTTTAAATGATGCTGTTTATAACCTCAAACGAAGTGCAATGTTTATTGAGGCTTTACATACAAAGGATGCCGACTTACTGCGTTATGCCCTTGATGACAGGATCCATCAGGTATACAGAAGCAGGTTAATAACAGGGTTTGATAAAATGAAGGATGATTTAAAACACCTGCCAAATATTTTAGGTACGGTCATCAGCGGCGCTGGCCCGAGTATTCTTGTGATTTATGAAAAAGATAGTAATGTTGAAGAAGTTAAATCAATTTTAACTAATATATGGCAGGAAATAGGCGTTAAAGCCCTGGTTAAAAACGTTAATATAGACACACAGGGAGCTGTGATAATTTAACTAAGCTGCATCTTTTCCGAATAACACTACCGGTATAGTTTTACAAAGAATATCAAAGTCCTTTAATAATGACCAGTTAAAATTATAATTAATTTCAAGTTCTACAACTTTGTCAAAACTTTTAATGCTGGATCTGCCATTAACTTGCCATGGGCCTGTTAAACCAGGCATACTTTTGAACCTTAAATGATGCCATCTTTTATAATTTTCAACTTCTCTTGGGATTGGAGGCCTGAATCCTACAAGGCTCATTTCACCCTTTAGCACGTTTATTAGCTGGGCTAATTCATCAAGACTGTATTTTCTTAAAAATTTCCCTACTTTTGTTATTCTTGGGTCATTAGCCATTTTAAACATTAATTCATTGGTTTCATTGTATTTAAGAAGTTCTTTAAGTCTTTCTTCAGCGTCTTGATGCATTGTTCTGAATTTATAAATATAAAATTCTTTTCCATTTCTTCCCATTCTTTTCTGTTTGAAGAGAATTGGGCCTGGTGAATCAAGTTTTATTAAAAGGGTGATTATTATTAGTAAAGGAGATATTACAAGTCCGCCTATAATTGTTGCAGTAATATCAATTAATCGTTTAATGCACCATTGAATATACTTTCCACTATAAATATCATCTATCTTTTCTTCATACAATTTTGATGAGTAATTATATTTAATTAACTCTGCCGTGCTCATAATCTGTCTCTTCTAAATCTAAATATCTTTTTGTTATTAAGTTTTGGGTGTATTCTCAAGAGAATATACTGTTTTCAGTATATTCTCCTAGAATATTGATCTTTTAAAGTTCAACTTATTAATAAAGTTATGCTATTCCTAATAAGTTTTTGATTCTTCTGATTGCGAATGCGCCGCATCCAAGAAGGATATATGTTAATGACATTGGTTCAGGTGCTGGCGTTGTAGTAAAGCTAGCTGAATCAGTATTAAAATATGTCATTGAATTATCATTTCCTGTAACCGCAAAACTTAAATAAGGAGTGCCGTTTGCTAAACCTGATGAAATTGCATTTATAATAGCGATGTTTAATACATCTCCATCTTCCATCAAATCACTTACAATACCTTGTCCAAGATATTGTCCTAAAGATATAGGAGCAATGCCTACTCCGCTTGTAACAACACCAGGGCCAGCATTAAATACAGCTTGATCGTTAACTCTATGAAGATTAACTAAACCATTTGCGCCAGCTGTTGCTGTAACAACATCATGAATACTTAAAACCAAATTACCTAATGAACTGTATGAAGGATCTTCAAATACTGATCCAGTAACATCAAATGACAAATAGGTAATAGCTCTTTCTGCATCTTCTAAATGACCTGACTCATCAAATGCAGGGTTTTCTGTGTAAAACCATGAATCAGATCCATAAGGCTGCATATAGTAGAATTCTTTTGATGGTGGTGAAAAGCTTACTACCGAAGCTTTTGCTTCCTGTGAAGGTAAGCTTATAAGGATCATTGAAGCAAATAAAACTCCTAAAGCTAATTTCTTAATGTTTTTCATGATCTCGTCCTTTCGTCTAGTTTTATTTAATTTTTTTTAAATTCTTAATTCAAATTACTATTATTTTTTGAATTACTATTTTAAGTTTATCCAATGAATATTTATAAACAAGATGACTTAACAATTATTTATGAAGTATCCAGCTATCAACATTTTTACAATTGAGACTAAATTATATTAACTAATATAATTTAGTCATATTCTTATATGTTAAATCATATAAATGATAGATAAATATTAATAATTTAAATTTTTATACAATTAAAATTTATATTTCGCATTTATAAAGTTTTGTAAAATTCCATACTTAAAACATGGCAACCAAAATAATAAACTTATATTAGAGGTGCGCTTGATTTATAAGGATGTCCTGCCGGCAATTGTGCAGTATAACCAAAAGTGTGAGCCATCCAGCCCTCAAGCTTTTCTTTTTCTTCTGAAGTCAAGGAGCCACTAAGTAACAAGAGAAAGTACATATCGCCATAAAAGCCAAAGTTATTTTCTCCACCTCTACGGCCTATATACACTATATTTTGATTATTAACCCACTCAAAAAGCCCTAAATTATTAGACAAATAGCCAGTAGTTGTATGGTTTTCGGCATTGCCAGACCAGGCATTGCCCGCAATTGCATATTTACCTTGCTCAGTCCCTGCATTATCAAAGGATATAGCACCTGCACCTATTCCTGAGCTGCCTCCCAAAAACAATTCGCCTATTAAATTGGTGGCTCCTGAGGCCACAGAGTTAACTTTATCAGCTCCACTGATATTTGCGTAGACAAGTGCAATCATTTTAACCGAGGAGGTGCTTATATCAAAATAATCCCCGTAGGTGCCGATACCCCCGCCTGTAAAGGTCACTTTTTCATTCACGCTGTCCCAGGACGGTTGATAACTTGCAGAGCTTTGTGTTATATGGTTTGAACCATAAATATCATTCCATTGTGAAACATATCCGCTACTTTCATTTCCTTGGAAATTACCACTGCCATCTTTTTTGGCTGTATAACCGCCAATAATATTATTAAGCTGTACAGGCGTCCAGAGTATGTTACTCGTAGGCTTTATAAGCCCTTGAAAACTTGGTATTACAAAACTCATACCGCTGTATCTCCTCCCAATAACACATTATTAGTCGCATAAACATAAAGAGAAGCCGCAGCATATTGTCCCGCCGTTTTTGTATGGGATTGTCTATTTCTTAAAGTCATTGACCCTGATCCTGTAAATGTCACCTGACCTGCCCCAATTTGGATTACAGTGCAGGAAAATTCAGCACCTAGAGTGTCAGGAATAGTTATGGTCGCAACGGTCGCCTTGTTAACTGTTACAACCTTGCCATTATCAGAAGCTTGCAGGGTGTAGCTGTCAGTTTGGGCATTGACGTCTCCCCAATCTATATTTGCAACATTGCCTAATCCTACATCTGACTTTGTAATTGATACATCAATGTCTACCTCATCATTAACAGTATCATCAGTTATAGTAACTTTTGCAGAACCGGCATTAATTTTTTTAAATTGTAAATCCACGCCTGATTTTTGTTTAAATACTCCAACTCCTGCTGTGCCAATATTTGAGGCTGTATTAATTTCTCCACCTCCAAGCCCTGTCATCTCATCAATGGTTTCAAGTGCTTTTTGTACAGTATTATCGACAGAAGACAGATTGCCATTAAAATTTGAGGTATTAAGAGTAATAATATTTCCTGAAATAAGTCCATCTAAATCAGAATCATAAGTGGATTTTTGCATAAATAACGTAGAATCGAGTCTGGTAAGACTTACTTTTATTTCGTTTGTAGACCTCATATTTACATTAATATTAGACACTTGTGACCCCCTTATGTATTGTGAATCTTCCTGTTTTTGACTTGGATTCAGGGAAAAATGAATCTCTTGCCCCACTGGCAAGGACCAGAACACAGTCATAAAAATATAAACCACTGATGTCGGTATCGCTGCTACCTATTGATACCTCAGTTAGCCCGTTTGCGGCATTAGTGTGACTCGTTATTATTTTCTGAAAATAATAGATCGAATCATCAATCGAACTTTTTACTGAAAAATACAGTGTTGATCCGGTAATATCGATTGGATTACTATAGTTTTTTATCCAATTGCGAATGTTTTAAATGGCCTGTATGCTAGCAACAACAAGAGTTTTGCCTTAAGTAAGTGGTTTACGAAAAATACCACAAAATGGACAATTATTGGATACGAATTGGATAAAAATGGGATATTGTAATTTTTTAATTTTCGGCTCAGAGCCTTAATATATCTATGTTTTAGGCGTGATTATTATTGCTTGTAAAATATCCGGTTTTTTATGAAGTGGGAAGTAAGGGGAAGTTTAAGGGAAGTGTGTTAGAAGTTTAAAAAACGTGTCGTTATGCGTTTTAAGAACATTTTTATACAAGTTATTATTTGCAAACTAAAGCTAATTATTATCATTTACCCTGTTAATTACAGGCAGGTAAATTTATAGCGAAACAAGGAAGTACATTGGATAATAAACCTGGTTTAGTCTCATAAAGAGTTAAGATCGTTTAAGAAACGTTTCTGGAATGACACATTAGATGCTTTTTTATTCACTTTTAAAGAATTACACAAACTTTATAGCTGTTACACAAGGACATATTTGGACATAAAGGAACATATTCGTCCGAATTTTGTTGAAACTTCCCCCTATAGATTTATAATGACACAACATTATAAATGAATGAGGTTAATAAATTAAAAGAATGACTAATAAAAGACTCGATACTTCGCAAGTGTGGTTGGATGTGCAAACAGTTGCTAATCTTAAAGGGGTTACAAAAAGAGCAATTAGACTTGCAATAAAACAACAAAAATATATTGCTCGAATTAAGGACATAAGAGGTGGAAAGAGTTATGAAATATGCTTAAGCTCTTTAGAATCCAAATTACAAAGTAAATACCTCGATGAATATTATAAAGCTCTTGTATTTAATGAATCTGAAAGTCCTCAGGAAATTATACAACCAACTCAGGAAAAGATTATTCCTGAAGGTATGAAAAAAATTGCGCTCGCCAGAATAGATTTAATTAGACTCTGGCAGGGGTATATGAAAGAAAAAAAGAATAAACAAGAAGCCAGCAAAGAATTTTTAAACCTATATAACACAGGTGAATTTCATAAGAACATTTATGAAATCTTAAAAAACACATCAATTGGAAGTATTTACCGATGGAAAGCAAAATTAGCTAATACTTCAGACTGGACTCGTCTTGTACCTGAATATCAATTTAAGGGTACAAGAGATTGTAGGACTTCTCTTACAGAAGAAGAAATAAAGATTTTTATGAAAATACTTTTAAACCAAAATAGATTTAGTATAGGTAAAGCAATCAGTCTTACTAAACACATATTAATAAAGAGAGGGTATGAAATCCTGCCACGGGATGTGACGTTTAGAAGGTATGCAGATTGGTTTAAAAAGAATCATTATGATAAATGGACTCTTGCTAGAGAAGGACAAAAAGCACTCCGAGATAAAGTTGAACCTTTCATAGTTAGAGATGCTTCTGTTTTAGATGTTGGAAGTGTACTTATAGCTGATGGGCATAGGTTAAATTTTCAAGTAATTAACCCATTTACAGGCCGACCAACAAGAGCAAATCTTGTAGGCTTCCTTGATTGGAAATCAGGAGGACTTGCAGGATTTGAAATAATGCTTCAAGAAGATACTCAATGCATTGCAAGTGCGCTAAGGAATGCAATTTTAAATATTGGCAGAACTCCTGATATTGTTTATCAAGATAATGGTAGGGCATTTCGAGCTAAGTTCTTTACTGGGAATAAAAATTTTGAAGAACTCGGCTTTAATGGTGTTTATGAAAAGTTAGGTATAAAGCCAGTTTTTGCTACTCCATATAATGCAAGAGCAAAAGTTATTGAAAGATTTTTTCTTGAGTTTCAAGAAAGCTTTGAAAAGATTCTACCAAGCTACATCGGCTCTTCAATAGATAATAAACCTGCTTATATGAAAAGAAATGAAGAATTACATAAACAAATACATTCTGGTTATATTCCAACTATTGATGAAGCGATTAGACTCGTAAATTGCTGGTTGGAATACAAACACAGCCTGCCCTGTCCGAACGTTCCAGGACAAACAGTTGCTGAAGTTCTTGCAAAAGTTGAACGACAGAATATAAACGAACAGGAACTTGATGATTTAATGATGGTGCAGACTGTAAAAACCATTGGGCGCAATGGTATCAGGTTTTTAAAAAGTGATTATTTTGATGATTCACTTTATGGATTAAGAGGCCGAGCCATAGTTAAATATAGTTTGTTTGATCTAAGTTATGTAAAGGTCTATTCCTTACAAGGAGAGTTTTTCGGGAAGGCTTATCGCGTTGCTCCAACGCATCCTATGGCAGTACATCTTGGTAATATTAATGATATCCAGGATTATAAACAAAAAATAGTTAAACAAAAGCAACTACGAAACCGTACCCTAAAAGAAGTTCGAAAATTATTTACCATTCAAGATATTCCAATGCTTGAAAAAGGACTTAGTGATGAAATTCTCGACGTTTCTGAACTTAGCACGGAACAGGAGTACAAAGAAGAAATAAAATTTCTACCTAAAATAACTTCAGAACAAGTGTTAGCACGTCCAATATTCAAATCTAAATACGAAAGATATGAATGGCATCTTCAGCACGGTTGTATGGATGGCTTAGACAGAACCTGGTTTCAAAATTACAAAAGTAGTAAAGAATACAAAATGATATATGGGGAGGACAAATAATGAGAAAAGTATTTGCCAAAACGCAAAATGTTAAAAATTTTATAAATATGATGAATAACCTTATTAAAAGAGCAGAGGGAGTTCCAGGTATGGCTCTGGTGTATGGAGATCCTGGACTTGGTAAAACTCAGGCAGTTTTATGGTGGGCTACTCAAAATGATGCCATAGTTGTTAGGTGCACAAATATTATGACTGCACGATGGTTACTTGAAGAAATAGTGGAAGAACTGGGCGAAGTTCCTTTTTATAGGTGTTCAGACCTTTTTAAACAATGTGTTTATCTACTAAAAAATTGTAATAAAGTAATTATTATTGATGAAATAGATTATTTAATTACTAGCAGCAATGTTGTAGAAATCTTGCGCGACCTTCACGATAAAACATTTGTTCCTATAGTACTTGTAGGAATGGGTAAAGCAGACAAAAAACTATTAAGGTATAGACATTTTTATGACAGGCTTTCTGAAAAATTAAAATTTGAACAATTCAACATTAAGGACTTAACTGAAATTTGCAACCAATTATCAGAAGTAGAACTTACTGATTGTGCAATAAAGTATATTTTTGATCACACTAAAAGGTTTCGGCAGATAGTAAAAATTATTAATAAATATGAATCCATTGCTAAAGATAATGGTTTAAGTGTACTTGATGAAACATCTGTTAAACAGTTTGAATCAGATTTATTTATCGAATTATATAAAGGAAATTAATTTATGACTCAAGAAAAAATATTAAAATGTTGTAAAATACTTAAAAAATTCCACCAGGATGAAGTGGTAGTAATGACAGGAATAAAAGAAAGCGTCGTTCGAAATCACATTAATGAATTTGTTGAAAAAGGGATTTTAAAAAAACTAAATGAGAATGAATTTGTATTTATAAAAATGTCTCCTAATAAAGAAATTGATTTGAAACTTTTAGAAAAAATGAGTGATGAGGAAAAAGAAATAGTAAACTTTCTTCAAAAATACGATACTCCAGAAAACATTGAACTATACTTAAAAGCACCAATTTCTGCTAAAAAGCAAGCAAATAAATATTTAAAAGTATTAGTTGAATCTAGAAAAACTTCTCAAAAAATTCGTATTTTTCTAGATGAATGGAACGAAAAATTTCCAAGTTGGGCAATGAGCTTAACAATGTATTACAAATACAATAAAACGTTTTTAGATTTTGGAATTAAACCTTTCATACATTTAAAAAGAAAAACAAACACAGAAGAAAAAGATAAATTTTTAAATGATTTATACTCTCAATTTAAAAAACTTTATTTTTCAGATTTTATTTTAAATAAAATGGATTGCTATATAAAGTTAAAAAATAATTTTGATTCTTCAACATTATATTTTTATGAATTTCCTCCATATAGACATTTTGTTAAAAGAGTGAATAAAGAATACAGTCTCGAAGAACAAAAAAGAATAAAAGAATCTTTATTAGTAAAATTTGAAAATAACACACCTTGTATAAAAAGACCTGATTCTTTTTACTTAATAGCTCAGAATTATTTAGAAAAGAAAAAAAAGGATTTAGCACAAAATGAATATTATCTTCTAGAAAGTGCTACGTTCAATAAACATATTTTTCCGTATTTTGGACACCTTACGATAAACAGCATTACAGTTAATAAAATTATAGATTATTGTGATTTAAAGTTAAATCAAGGGCAATGTGTTGGATTTCTTCATCAACATCTGCTTTTTCTTAGTAATTTACTGGAACCTGAAGACCCTCTTTTTATCAAAAATTTTAAAATAGTTAAAAGCGTGCTGACGCGTTTTTCATTTAGTAAAAAATTAAATATTTTAACTGAAAAAAAATTAAAAAAGATATTAAAAACTGCATATTTAAACGATTTTGAATTTTATTTACTTGTTTCACTTCTATTAAGTACAGGAATGTTTTTAGATGAAGCATTAGGGCTAAAGTGGAAAGATATAAACTTTAAAAATAATGAAGTAACAATAAATAAAAAATATATAAATGGCCAAATTATTAAAAGCCTGAATAATAAAAAAACATTTACTGTAAAAATTCCTGACAATCTTTTAAAAATGTTCTTGGAGAAGCAAGAAAATTTAACAGGTAAAAAAATAGTAATAGCTAATTCCTTTATTTTTTATAATGAACGAGCTTCAAATTTAGAAATGGAACTACAAAAAAAGTTAAAACTATTATCAGATAAAAATGTTTCTTTTATAAACATAAGGGATACTTACGCATCAATTTTAATAAAAAATAAAACTCCCATCCATTTTATTCAAAGACTTCTTCGACATCGCCACGTTGAATATACCATTCAACGTTATAAAACTCTTTTAGACAAACAAGTAAAGGAGCAATGTGATTGGTTTTCTTCTTTGTTAACTGTTTAAACCAAAGTTATCAGACTAATATACCGAGGAGCGACATATGAGTCAGGATAAAATATTGAAATGCTGTAAAATGCTTGAAAAGTTTAATTTAGATGAAGTTATTGTAATGACAGGGTTAGATGAAGTTATTGTTATAGCACAAATTAACGATTTATTAAGTAAAGACATTCTAAAAAAGTTAAATGATAGTGATTTTTTATTTATAAAAAATGGTTATAAAGATAAGAACGAGAACATCCTCAAGAAAAACGACGCTCCAGTAAAGCCACTAAGCAGATGTAAAACACAAAGATATAAAAATGGAGATGCATTATACGAAGAATATAAAAAATTGTATTTTTCAGATTTTACTTTAAATAAAAGTGACTGCTATAAGAAATTAAAAGATAAACATTGTTCCTCAGAAGATTTATATTCGAGTGAATTTCCATCAAATATTTTTTTTAGTAAAAAATTAAATGAGGAATATGGCAAAGAGGAATTAAATAAAATAAGAGAATCAACAATTATAAGTTTGGAAAATACTCCATTTTGCACGATTAGTTCTGATTCTTTTTATTCGGGAGCAAAAAAATATTTAGAAAATAAAAAAATTAAATTTTCAGAAAACAAATATTATCAAGTTACAAATATTATATTTAATAGGTATATCTTGCCATCTTTCTCTAATTTTAAAGTAAGTGATATCAAGACTATCGATATATTAAATTTTTGTGATCAAAAATTAAATGAAGGCCTTCACTTGCGTTTTCTTAAAAAACATTTGGTTTTTATTAAAAATGTATTGGAATACGAAAATCCTAATTTTGTTAATAATTTTAGACTTATTAACACTAAACTAAGAAGTTATTCCCTGTTAGACCAAGAATTAAATATTTTAAATGAAAGTAAAATAAATCAGTTGCTAAAAATTGCATACTCAAACGATTATGAATTTTACTTACTTGTTTCATTCATGTTATCTACAGGAATGTTCTTAGATGAAGTTTTGGGTCTTTGGTGGAGACATATTAATTTTAAAAATAACAGAGTTATGATAAAAGGAAAATATAAAAACAGACAAATTCTCAAAATTCGATATGACAAAAGATCTTTGATATTAAAAATTCCAGACTATTTATTAAATTTATTATATAAAAAAAAGCTGCTTATAAATAAACAGAATAGAAAATTGTGTAATTCGTTTATTTTTTATCAAAATAGAAATGAAGATTTAGAAAAGGATTTGCAAGAAAAATTAATAAAATTTTCAAATGATAAAAATATATCATTTCTAGACCTTAGAGACACATATGCTTCAAAATTGATAAAAAATAACGTTCCCTTGCATTATGTACAAAAATTACTTGGGCATTCGCACATAGAGTATACTCTCCAGCGATATAAAAAATTTTTAGATCAATTAATAAAAGAGCAGGATAATTCTTTTTCAGCTTTTATAGAGATTTAATATAAACTTTTATAAAAATTTTTATATATAATTTAAACATAAGAAACAAATTATTTTATAAACAATGCAAAAATACGGTAATAGAATGATAACCTAGGATGC
>Ga0209417_1003256_pt1 | contig 22251 bp, 16 predicted proteins | sample RifGroF2_FD_184002 | JGI IMG/M metagenome (GOLD analysis project Ga0209417, IMG submission 184002) | Groundwater microbial communities from Rifle, Colorado, USA - Groundwater F2 (SPAdes) (version 2) | ecosystem: Environmental > Aquatic > Deep subsurface > Groundwater | place: Rifle, Colorado... | reverse complement strand
ATATATAAGGGTTTGTCGAGACTTGACCTATCCATACCTTGACAAACCCTTATATATATTGCATACTTTATTACTTATATATTCTTAATTAAAAAAATGTGTAGTTATATTCCTTTGGCTTCGCGGATTATCTTGTGCAAGATCATCTCTTCCCGGGTAACTTCGAGCCACAGCGGGATCAATTGTAATATACGCGAAGTTCTACATATGCAGGACTTTAATTCGGTCCTCGTGTTCTAATTTGATAATTAAATTAAGGCCAGCGTAAAGAACATTCGGCTCAACGAACGATCCCTTAGCCTGCCTGCCGGCAGTCACGGGCTGCGTCCGAATTTCGCCTAATGTTTTTTCCACTGTCCTTTTGATCTATTCCTTAAAATATCTGAAAGTTTTTAAAAGGAGAATTTGTGATGATAGTCTATATGGAAAAGAGAAGGTCCGGTCTTGTTTACCGGGCATTGTCGGCATTTATCGCGGTCTCGTTCATATTTTGTTCGGTGATACCCGGACCCGGATTTGCCCAGAGCATTGCTATGCTCAATTTGCCTCTGCCTGGGGCAATGGTCACGATATCGCTGCCGTTTGTCCCAGTCCTGTTAAAAGGCATGACTATAAATCCCGACGACCCTCTTAAATTCAATTTTATCGTTGATAGCGGCAATACCGATTTTGACAAGGCGCAGGTCGAAGAGGAATCGCAGAAGCTCATTAAATATTTTCTGGCTTCAATGACAGTCCCTAAGGACGACCTTTGGGTCAACCTTTCCCCCTACGAAAACGACCGTATCATTCCTGAAGAATTGGGCAGGACCGAGCTCGGCCGCGACCTGTTAGCTCAGGACTATATATTAAAGCAGCTGACTGCCTCATTAATGTACCCGGAAGATGAGCTCGGAAAAGAGTTTTGGAAAAGGATATATGAAAAGGCCCAGGCCCAGTACGGCACGACAGATATCCCGGTTGATACTTTCAATAAGGTCTGGATACTTCCTGAGCAGGCGACAGTTTACGAGAACGGGAATACGGTTTATGTTGTTAACAGCAAAATGAAGGTCATGCTCGACAGCGATTACCAGGCAATGATGCAGAAGACAAATTCCGTAGGGGCGTCCCTTGCGGATGCCCACGATAAAAATGCGATTGATATAAGTGAACAGGCACAAGGCCAGTCCCTACAGAAATATTCTGAAATTGTTCGCGAAATAATCCTGCCTGAGATCGAAAAGGAAGTAAATGAGGGAAAGAATTTCGCGCCGCTGCGCCAGATATACCATTCCCTGATACTTGCCAAGTGGTACAAGGAAACGATAAAGAATTCACTGCTCTCCGAAGTCTATGTAGATCAAAATAAAACAGCCGGCGTTGAACTTGATGACAAGGCGTTCAAAGAAGAGATCTATGAGCAATATATGCAGGCCTATAAAAAGGGCGTGTTTGATTTTATCAGGGAAGATTATGACGAGCTAAGCCAGGAGGTAATTCCCCGTAAATATTTTTCAGGAGGCTTTAAGGATACCTCGATATTGACCGAAAAGACTTCGAACAAAGACGCAATAAGAATGTCAGTTGTCGGTAATACCTTTGATGTTGAGCTGGGCATAAAACCGCAGAAAAACGGTGAAGATGTGGCTGTCCCGCCGGCTGTAGATACGTCAATGCTTTCAAAAGATTTCCTTGAAAAGTTCGACGCTATAAAGGCAAGCGGCACTTATAGCGCTTCGGTTGAGATCAATAATCATCAGGAAGTACTGACCATCAAGGATAACACGACCGATTCCTCTTTCTCGGTCGTTCCCGGTTTTGGTTTTAAGATTCATTCTCTTATTGTGAATGGATACACGATATACCGTCCGGCGTCTGATGTTATCGGCAGCGGCGGGCAGGTGATAATGAGCCCGTGGGTCGGCAGGGTTGAGAACGGGCAGTTCGATTATAATGGAAAGCTGCAGGATATTAACGAGCTTGAGTCGGTCAAGATAGATCCATCAACGGGTTATCCAAAGGACGGGCTGGTAAGGAACCAGCAGTGGGTACTCGAAGATACAGGAATTGATGAAGAAGGGGCATATATAAAAGCATCTATCGACGCGGCGGACCATCCTGATATCCTGGAACATTTCGGGCGCTCAAAGCTGACAATGACTATCCATATTAGCGGTGAGGATATATTTTATGATGTTGAAGTGGAGAACCTTGATAACAAAAAGGTTTATAACGCGGTTGGCCTTCACGAGTACGGGATAAGCACAAATAGATTTACCACGCTTGAGCTTAATGCAAAGAGCGTCCTGGACGCAGATGAAAAGGGGATACCCACGGGCGGGCGTATCGCGCTTGATTCACCGGAGCAGGAACACCTGAACTTCAATGACGGGAATATCGTCGCGGCTGGCCTAGTAGACAGGACATATACAGACGTAGAGACAGATGACCAGGGCCGCTGGCAGGCAATAGTAACGGACGCAGAAAGAAGGATCCGCCGAACATATTTAGTAGACGGCGAAATGTTCCAGCACCCCCACATCTGGAGCGGCAACACAGGCTCATATGCCGACATCACCAGCGTAGAATTCCTGACCGACGCCCCAAATGGAATAAATAATCCAAATTCCAAAGCCTGGCTAAATGTAGGCGAAAAACGCAAAGGCCGTATCGCACTCCATATCGAGACGGATGTGAAAGTGGATTCAGCGATGTTGGGTAGACGAGAATTTCTAAAAGCAAGCGCATTGGCTGTTGCAGGTTTATTGGTGGACCCTAAATCTTTACTCGCACAATCTCAAGAAAAAGTGTCATCTGACCCAACTAATGAGTTGTTTGATTTAGTGAGAGGCGGAAGCGATGATAGACAAAGAGCTAAAATTCTTCTTGATAATGGTGCAGATGGATTAAAAAGAATAAGAGGTGATCAAATTAGCATACAAGATGCTTATTGGCATGAATTGCGTCGTTCTAAAGATGAAAGTTGGACTCTATATGAGTTAGCTAGAATATTTGGAAATGATGGCGTTGCAGATGAAATTTTTAAAGCAAATCCGATAGGTGTAATTTATAGTGAACATAATGGGAAAATTATTGCGGGCACGATAGTGAGCACAATTGCGGGTTTTGTTTGGTGGGTAATGAAAAAAGATGGGGGATATGTACTTGAGTCAAATTCTCAAACCAGTGAATCAGATGGCATAACTGTCCATTCTGGATGGAGTTATGATGGCCCAGGTGAGATTGTTGGAATTGGTTCGGAAGTTAGCGGGACTCAAGAAACTCCTGTATATTATGTAAAAGGACACTATGATAAATCTGATGATGTTGATTCCTCTATGCTTGGAAAAGCGATACCTGTTGCTTTAATTGGTGCATTGCAGGAAGCAATGGTATCAGCAGCTAATGGTAAAGTTGTAGATACTGCAGGAGATATAGGATTTGTTGATCAAATGATGAAGATGGTAATGAATAATCCTGAGATAACAATAGGTGCAGCTGTGGTAAGCGCTGCCGCAGTTGGGATTGCATATTATTTTGGTAGAACAAGAACGTTAAACGACCGAATTCGCACCATGAATATAGATAGACAGGTGAAAGAAGTTGTTCTTAAAAACTTGGAATATTTGCGGTTGAAATTTAACGAAAATATAGCAGTTGAACATACTGAGAGGTCTGTTCAAGGACAAGAATGGTATATTTCAGTTGTAACGGAAAGCACTCGTGAGTTATTTATAGGTGAGAAAACATTAGGAGAGGCAGGTTTGATTGATCATCAAGAAGACAATAGTGACATTATTAATGGTTTTGCATACGAGTATGTTACTTATACGATAACAAGAGGGCTCAATGAAAAAAAGTTGATTGAATTTATTGAATCGTTGACATCGCAAAATGTGGAAGAAAAAATTAATCAATTGAAATCAAAGGATTCCAGCAAGCTTACCGAACCTGACGTCGGTGGTATCGACATGAATGATATTGAGGTGGAACGTACCGGCAGCGGGGTTGAGATACAGTTTGCGCCGGACTCTTTTGATCCTTTGCTGAAGATGGGGATCGATGGATTTGTGCCGGTCATTATTAATGTTACGCCGGTAAATAATATTATGATGCTGCTGGGGCTTGAGCCTAAGAGGGAAGAAGACGATATAGAGCTTTCCAAGGCGACAATTGAATAGCCGTAAGCCATAAGCTATATGCCTTAAACAATAGTTAAGAGGGATTGAAAGATCTAAATATTTACTGATTCAAGCGAACTAGCGCTTGCGCGTGAGCAGAATCAGTGAATATTTAAATTTAAAAAGTCGGTTAAATAGTATAAAGTAGCGATATGCTCGAAATCTTATATATTAGGGACAGGCTCTTTTTTGCAAAAAGGAGTCTGTCCCTAATTTTTTGTCCGGTGAAATGAAAGGTCCTTTTCAGATGAATACAAATATTAGAAATCCTCTTTTTTTGTCAGTGGCGGCTGCGATGATTTTAGGCGGGGGTTTATTTCTGCATAAAAGTAAAATGACTTGTGCTGAAAGGCAAAAAGGGCAAAATGTTGCTGCCTCTTCCAAAAGCGCTCAAAATATCCCAACATTGAACGAGAATGCCGAACCGGAAAGTGCATTAAAGACAGGCGATCTATTGGAGATGTTCATTCAATATGCTGATTCAAAGGAGCCGGCGCTTTTAAAGGTCGGTACCAGCGCGCTGGATAAGGTCGTTGCTCGGGGAATGGATGCCCTGCCGGAGCTGGCAGCTATTATGAAAGACAGTTCTAACAGTGATCGGCTGCGTGCGGCAGCGGCTATGGCTATAGGTGCGATTGGAAAAGTGCCTGAAAATGATATTGTAAAGAACGGGTATGTTACTATCGACGCCGGGTCAAGGGCGCAGAATGAGGTTCCTGACCTTATAGAATTCTTAAATGATCCAGGGGCAAAAGGATCCGAGGATATTATTATCACGGCTTTAGGCCAGCTGGGCCCTGATGCCAAGGCAGCTGTACATGAAATTATTAAAATATTATCCAGCGGCGACAAGAAGATAAAATTGTCGGCGATCAATGCCCTGGGGAAAATTGGTTTGCGCGAGGACATTGCCGTGCCCGCCTTATCCGGGCAGGCAAAAAGCAGCGACAAGGAGATTGCTGTCGAAGCTGTCAGCGCGATAACCAGGTTCGGGCAGGTCTCAAGGTCGCTTTTTTCCAAAACTGAAACTGATATTAGAAATCCAACTTTGGTCATAGTTGCTAATGCTTTATTCGACGCACTTGGCAGCGGGTTTATTGAAGTTCAGAGGATCGCATCTGTTGGATTGGTGGGTATAGCCGGCCAGGTGGAGTATAAGAAATCGGTACTGGCAGATGCCTTGTGGTCCAAAGACGCTGAAGTGCGCTACAATATTGCGCAGGTTATCAGTCGCCTGGCCAAACAAGATAAAAGTTATGGAAAAATATTGGAACAAGCCCATAAAGTGGAAAATCAACAGCAGGTGAAGGATATGCTGTTATCGGCGATGAAAGAGTTAGGTTATTTGGATGATATCCAAGATGTGCCGGGGGAGGCTGCCTTGAATCCAAAGGCCGGGTCGAGGCTTAGCGGCATAAAACCACTTTTTTACGGGGAACTGCTGGGCACGCTCAGGCAAAGGATATCCGAAGAGCTCAAAGCTGATAGCTCACAAGTTGATGCCAGGTCACAGGAGACGAAGAAGGCTGTTGCAAATATTGTTGGGATTGGCGCGGATATCGTCCCTTTTTTACTGAACGAACTGGAAAGCAGGAACAGATCTGAAGATTCAGACGCTTTTCTTTTTAGTATCTTAGAACAGATCGGAAAGCCCGCGATAGCACCAATGGTCGAGATCCTCAAGAGCCAGGAGCCGACAAGCCGTATTGCCGTAACTTGTGTTCAGGCTTTGCCAAATATGGGGGAAGATGCCCTGGCGGCTGCGGATGTCCTTGTGATGTTGTTCAATAAATTATCAGAAGAAGAAAAGCAAATGTTCATTGGGCAAATGTACATAAAGGCTTTATATTCTATTAAACCAAGCGTGCTTCCGGCTGAGATAAGGGATGTTTATGCCCAGAGGGAAGGGGTTCAAAAAGAACTTGATGAAGTGAAACAATAGGGATTAGAGAAAAAAGTGACAGACTCTTTTTCGGGAAAAAGAGTCTGTCACTAATTTTATAACGCAGCGCTGTTTGCTTAAATAGCGCTGTTTTTTCTTGATAATTTCGTATAAATCTTACTATTATTATGTATAATAAAGTACGTACTTTAAGCGATCACGGTATTACTGCATTTTTCCTTACCGCAGACAGGGGTTAAAATGGAAAATAGTAACAATGTCAGAAAGATCACGACGACAGGTAACGCCGGGACTTATTATGTTACATTGCCGAAGAATATGGTAAAAAGCCTTAACTGGCGAAAGGGCCAGAGGGTCGTTGCCCGTCAGGAAGGTCATTCAATTATTATTGAAGACTACACTGCAAGCAAGGGTTCAGTTTAATATGCTTTTGTGTTTAAGCTAATATTATTTGGGAGAGTAAATGCTTGTAGCAAAGACGCTGTATAATAAATTATTTAATGATATTTCGAGCATATATGAAAACGCGAGGAAAAAGGGCGTCGCGGCTGTAAACGAGATCATTGTTGCCGCGAACTGGGAGATAGGCAAGAGAATAGTAGAGGATGAGCAGAAAGGCGAGCTGCGCGCAGCTTACGGCGAGCATTTGATAGACGATTTATCTAGGGATTTAAATGAAAAATATGGAAGCGGTTTTTCTCCAACCAATTTAAGGTTCATGAGAAAGTATTTTCTTTTAAATCCAATTCAGTACCCGGGTACTGAATTGAGCTGGTCCCATCAAAAGTTACTTTTGTCTGTTGATAATGAGAAGAAGCGTAAAAGCCTTGAGAAAAAAGCGATCAAAGAAAAGCTGAACAAGGACGAATTAAAAGCGGTAATTGGCCTCGAAAAAGAAGTTATAAGTAAAAAGCAAGCCAAGCCGAAGAATGAAGCGAAGGCCCCGGAGCCTATACCTGATCTTGCAACTGTGCGCGGAAAGGCTTTTCATTACAAGGTAAAAGAGATCGACCTTAAGCATAAGGGCCAGAAGATATACGGGGTCGATTGTGGGTTCGGGAATTTCAAAGAGGTCGCGGTCGGAGGGATAAAGCGTTCGGACGGGCAGGTGGTAAAGGCGGTAAAGGCCAAGAGCGGTTATACCTTTGAGCTGACGGATGTCCCTTACGACGAGATATATACTTTCAAGGCTTATGTTGAAAAGGTTATTGACGGTGACACGCTTTGGGTCAATATAGACTGCGGGTTCGGTATTTGGACCCACCAGAAGTTGAGGCTGCGGGGTATTGATGCCCCTGAGGCCGACACGCAAGAAGGCCAGAAGGCAAAGAGGTTCGTTGAGTCGCGCCTGACGCCGGGATATTTTATTGTGGTAAAGACCTATAAGAGCGACAAGTTCGACAGGTATCTGACGGATATCTTTTACAGCGATATCGGGGATAACAAGCTCGAGTATGTTGCTAAAGACGGTAAATTTCTAAATCAGGAACTTCTAGATAAGGGTCTGGCTGGACTTTATTTAGTGTAAAAAAGGAGAATATTTTGAAGATAGTTATTGCTTCCGGCGGAAGCGGAGGGCATTTGTTCCCGGCGCTAAAAGTTGCAGAAGAGCTGAGAGATGAGGCTGAAATACTCTTTGTCGGGCCTTTCAGGATATCATCTGACAGGATAACAGGGGCAGGCTTTGATTTTAAGGAGCTCGGCACCACAGGGCTTACGGACATATCGAAGTTCAAGTGGCTGGTCTCGGCTTATAAGATGCTCAGGGCGATAGTCAGGTGTATATTTATACTTCGGGACTTTGGCCCCGACGCTGTTTGCGGGTTCGGCGGGTACGGCGCTTTTCCGGTAGTCACTGCAGCCAAGATATTGCGAATACCCTGCATGATCCACGAACAGAATGTTGAAGCCGGCAAGGCCAACAAGATGCTCAGCGGGTTTGCTGACAAGATCGCCATAAGCTTCAAGGAAAGCCGCAAATATTTCCCTTCGGCAACGACGGTCCTGACCGGATGCCCGTGCCTTGTTTCCGGAAGGGAATATGACAAAGAGGAGCTGCTTAAGAAGTACGGACTTAAAAAAGATGTATTTACTATCCTTGTTTTCGGAGGCAGCCAGGGCAGCCATATGATAAACGAGAAATTTCTCGAGGCTATCGGGCCATTGAAAGAGAACATTGATTTTCAGGTCATTCATCTTGCAGGCAATTACAGCTATGTAGGGCTCAGGGAAAAATACAAGGATATTGATGTGACCGTGGCATTATTTGAGTTCCTAGAAGAGATAGAGGAGGCGTATTTTCTGGCGGACCTTGTTATTGCCAGGGCCGGTGCGTTGACGGTGCACGAGATATTCTCAATGAAAAAGCGCTCTATCCTTATTCCGTATCCATACGCCGGTGAGCACCAGGTAAGCAACGCAAAGGCTATTGCCAAAAGAAGGATCGTCTCTATAATCCAGCAAAAGGACTTTGACCCCAACCAGTTCGTTCAGATAATACTTGGGCACGAGAACAGCCGAAAAGGATATCCGCTGATCGGTGACTTTGATGATATTGTCGAGTTTAAAGCTGCGGCAAAGATAGCTGAGGAGATAAGGGACCTAACCAAAAAAAATGAAGAAATTTAAGATCAGTACGTCCTTATTGTTAGTTTTATTCTTGTATGCAAACGTATCATTTGCTTACGGGGAAAAAAAAGATGAGGTTATCTGGAAGGAATATAAAAAGCAGCACTTTATAGTTTATTATAAGAACGCGCCTATTGATTTTGTTGAGACGGTTGAGGAGGCGGCAGAAGAGTCTTATAAGCAGATCGTAAAGGACCTTGGATTTACCGGTAATAAAAGCTGGACCTGGGATGACAGGGCCCTGATATATATTTATGATGACCAGGATGATTACATTAAGAACTCGCAGCAGATGCAATGGTCGGCAGGGGCGGCATTAACGAAGAAGAGGCTGATAAAGACGTACCCGACAGCAAGCGGGTTTTTTGATACGCTGCTCCCTCACGAGCTCGGGCATATAATCTTTGCTGAATTTGTCGGCCCGAGGGCGCAGATACCCCGATGGTTCGACGAAGGCGTTGCAATGTACCAGGAAAAAGCAAAGCGCTTCGGTTCGGAGGAAATTGTTAGAAAGGCTATTGAGGACGGGACCTTTGTTTCCATAAAAGGCCTGCTTATCTATCCTCTTAACAATAAAACTTCCCGCGAGAAGGTTGAGCTGTATTATGCCGAGGCCGCAAGTATTGTTTATTTTATGATCAAAGAGCATGGTCAGTATAAATTTGTAAGGTTCTGCAGGAAACTTAAGGAAGGCGGCACATTCGAATTTGCTTTAAGGTCCGTTTATGTCAGGTTCAGAAGCTATGATGACCTTAATGCGGCCTGGGTCAATTATTTGAAACGATAAGAATAGGGGTCAGCGCCCTATTTTTTAATATACTTCTATAATAGGGCGCTGACCCCTATTCTGAGGATTAAAGAATATGAAGCATTATCATTTTATCGGTATCGGCGGGATCGGTATGGGCGCACTGGCGTCTATCGTCCTGGCAAAAGGGAACAGGGTATCAGGGTCAGACCTCAGGGATAATAAGATAACAAGAAGGCTGATGGAAGAGGGCGCCCAGGTTTATAAAGGGCACGACCCTGTTTATGTTGGCGAGGCCGATGTTGTTGTTGTCTCGACAGCGATTGATAAAGAGAACACCGAGCTGCTTGAAGCCTGCAAAAAGAAGATACCTGTCATACACCGCGGGGAGCTTCTGGCAGGGCTTATGCAGGGGTATACGGGTATCACGGTAAGCGGAGCTCACGGCAAGACGACCACTTCGTCGATGGCGGCACAGATGCTTGTTAAAGCAGGCCTTAACCCCACCGCGGCGATCGGAGGCATAATCCAGGGGGAGACCTCAAACGCAAGGTTCGGGTCAAGCGAGTTCTTTGTTTCCGAGGCCGACGAGAGTGACGGATCATTTTTGCACCTGTCCCCCAGGTACTCGATAATCACGAATATCGACCTTGAGCATCTGGATTATTATGGCAACTGGAACGGCGTTACAAAGGCTTATTCACAATTTATTTCAAAGACGCAGGAGGGCGGCTTAATAATAGCTAACGGCGGCGATGATAGGTTAGTCAGGCTTTTAAGGATGCACAATGTTGAATACACTACGTTCGGATTTTCTTCGGACAATGATATTTATGCAAAGGATATCCGCTTTGACAGTTTTTTGAGCAGCTTTGATTGTGTTCTTTTCGGAGAGTCTATCGGAAGGGTAAGCCTGAAGATTCCGGGTAAACATAATATCTTAAATGCTCTTGCGTGCATACGGCTGGGTATAGCGCTGAGGATCGATAAGGATATTATTCTTGAAAGCATCTCGAACTTCAGCGGCGCACAAAGGCGCTTTCAATTATTGGGAGATATTGATCATATCAAGGTTATCGATGATTATGCCCATCACCCGACTGAGATCAAGGCTGTTATTGAAGCAGCCAAGGCGGGCCAGCCTGATTCAAGGCTCATAGTGGCTTTTCAGCCGCACAGGTATACAAGGCTCAAATCGCTTTGGGGCGAGTTCAGCAATTGTTTTAACGGCTGCGACCACCTGATAGTCACCGACGTTTATCCTGCGAGCGAAAAGCCCGTTAGAGGCATCACCTCTCAGAATTTTGTGGAATATATAAAAAATGTTTTTACTAATCCGATCGAGTGCCTGAAAAAAGAGGACATAGTCAGCAGCCTGTTAAAGCTTGCAAAGCCCGGGGACATGGTCATGATGTTGGGCGCGGGGGATATAACCGGCATCGCCAGCAGTTTTGTTGATGCCTTAAATGAGAACAGCTTTCTGGTAGAAAAATTCGGCAGGGTCGGGGTATTGATGGGGGGATATTCCAATGAGAGGGAGATATCCCTAAAATCAGGAAAGGCGATACTTAAAGCCCTCAAAGAGGAAGGCTGCCGCGCTGTCGGGATCGATATTGTCGACACGGATATCAACAAGATAATGGATGTTATCCTGGGCGCGCAGATCGATACTGCATTTATCGCGCTTCACGGCAAGTTGGGCGAAGACGGCGTTATTCAGGCACTGCTCGAAAAGCTTGGCATTCCTTATACAGGCTCGGGCATAAGGGCAAGCAAGCTTGCAATTAACAAGATCCACACTCAAAAAAGCCTCGAGGTCAGCGGCCTCTACGTTCCTGCATACAGGTCAGTCAACAAGAACCATTATGAAGGCATTGATAATTTAATAAGCAGGTTCTCGAAATTCCCGGTAGTCGTCAAGCCGTCAACCGAAGGTTCAAGCATAGGTGTCACTATTGCACATGACAAGGCTTCGCTGGAGGCTGCTTTGGAGCTGGCCTGGAAATATTCCGACGAATTGCTTATAGAGGATTTCATAAAGGGGCGTGAAATGACGGTGGGCATCCTTGATGAAAGGCCTCTTCCGGTCATTGAGATAATCGCAAAGAACGAGTTCTTTGATTTTGAGGCGAAATATCAAAAAGGCAAAACAGATTATATTGTCCCTGCAGTTATACCCGACTATCTTTCTTTAAGGCTTCAGAATATAGCTTTGCGCGCCCACAGGGCCTTAGGCTGTAAGGGCATATCGAGGGTTGATTTTATAGTCGACAATAAAAATGTCCCCTATGTCCTGGAGGTTAACACTATCCCGGGCTTTACAGAAACGAGCCTGCTTCCAAGAGCGGCTAATGAAATAGGTATAAATTTCAATCAATTATGTTTAACGATCTTAGGGCTTACTAATGGCAAGAAAAAAGAAGCTTCAAATACAACCGTCAGTTATTAAATTCGTTTTATTCATTGTCCTGATACTGGGTGTTTGTTTTGGTGTTTATAAAGGCATTTCGGCCCTGTTGACAAAATCAGAATATTTCAAGGTAAAGACAATAGTTATTGACCCCTCGCTGCAGTTCATAAATATGGATGACCTTGTCCGGCTCAAGGGCAAGAATATATTCCTTATAGACCTGAAGGCTTTTGAAGGCAAACTAAATAAAAAATACCCGCAGGTTTCCCATCTTAAGCTGGTAAAGCATTTTCCTGACCAGATAACAATTGCCGCAAAGAAAAGATTGCCAGTCGCGCAGGTCAACATTGATGATAATTTCTGTGTGCTGGACTCTAACGGCGTTGCCCTGGAGACAACTAAGAAAGCGGACAACAAGGTAACTTTGATATTAGGCACTAAATTCAACAAGTTCGTGCCTGTCCTGGGATTGCCGCTAAATTCAGAAAGTGTTAATATCGCTTTAAATATAGTCAATGTCTTTAAGGCGCAAAAGGAACTCTCGACCTATTCAATCGAGAGCGTGAACGTTGCTGACCTTTCGAAGATAAAGATAATTTTGAACAACGGGCTCGAAGTCCTTGTCGATAAAGATAAAGTTCCTAAGAATATCAGGGTCTTGGCGCTGGTATTGTCTCAAAGGCAGATCGATTTTAAACAAGTAAAGTACCTGGACCTCAGGTTCAAGGAACCTATAATCGGTAAAAAATAATTTAAAAAGATGAGCTTAAAAATGTTTAAAGATAAATATTATTGCGGGCTGGATATCGGCTCCCAGAGAACAAGAGCAGGTGTGATCAGGGTCAAGAACCCGATGGAGATAGAACTTGTAGATGTTTTTGAGAACCCGACGCACGGGTTCAAAGATGACTCTGTCAAGGACCTAAGCGAGCTGTCGGAATGCGTTCATAGCACAATAGAGGGCCTTTCGGAAAAGGTCGGCATAAGGATCAGGGAAGTGGCCCTGGGCATAGGCAGCTATTGGGTTGATGCAAATGAAACAAGCACGGTCATTCCTCTGATAGATAAAGGAAGCAAGGTCATTACAAGCAGCGATATACGCAATGTTACCGACCAGGCCAGGATACTTGGGACAAAGATGGACGAAGAGATCCTGCATACTATCTGCCAGGAGTTCACGGTTGATGACAACCGTTCTGCAATAAACCCCTTGGGCCTTTATGGAAGGAAGCTGGGTAACCAGCAGATGATGATAGTCGCCGATGTCAACAGGATAAGGAACATAACAAAGGCCATAAATCATGCGGGGTATGATATCGGGAACTTGTTCTTTAACAGCTTTGTGGCTAGCGATATCACTCTTGATGAAGAGGAAAAAAAGAACGGGTGCGTCCTTATAGATATCGGTTCAAGGATGACGAGCATTATGCTGTTCAGGGATAAAGCCCTAAGGTGCCTGAAAAAGATAAATTTCGGGGGCGATAATTTTACAAGAAGCATAGCATCCGAATTGAAGATGACTTTTGACCTTTCTGAAGAGATAAAAAAATCATATGCTGCCGCCGGAAATTATGACCTTTATGAAGATGAAGAGATATTGGTGAAGAATGAAAGTGTGTATATCACTTTAAAAAGGGCTCAAATATATAGTGCTGTAAATCCTCAGGTCGATAATTTTCTTGAGCAAATAACCGGGGCAATAAATGATTGTGTGGGTTATCAGAACCTGAATTGCGGCATTACGCTGATCGGCGGGGGAGCTTTAATGCCTGGGCTTATCGAGAAGATCGGTGAGAGCGTAAAAATGCCTGTAAAACTCGGGAAATTAAATGTGTTTTCGCAAAAGAAGTTCAGCAATCTGGCTGAGATAATCTCGGTTGTCGGACTGGCTTATAACGCATATTTAAAGACATTGAAGTATGGGGTTGATGCGAAAGGACATTCCAACTGGGCAAAGATCCTGTCCAATAAGATCAAAGAATTATATTTAGAGTATTTTTAGCAGGGTCAGGGTTGTTTGCTCTGATATCTCAGTTTATTAATGCTGTAGCTTATATCCTTAAGAAGGTTTGAAAGACGCTGGATGCTGTTGAACGTGTAAAGCAGCCAGAATGAATTCAGCAGCATAAGAAGGACTATTATGAGCATGCTGACAGACTGATTGATGAGAAGCTGTTCCAGGACAGAGGAGCTGACTGCCTTTGTGTTCGTATCTATAGTGTTGATAGTGTTAATGAACCATATAACAAAAACAACTAATAGGACGCCCTGAAAGAACATAAAATAGAAATGCTTCATCATCCATTTTGATGTTCTGTTGTCCCAGTAACGCACCCTGTTCATGAAATCTTTATAAGACATTTATTTTCTCCTTTAAAGTCATTTTACTTGAGTATCGTTCTAAAGCAATAGTTATTATTAATAATTCGTTCTAAAGCCTAGAGAGGCACATATATGCCGCACAAAATACTGCTTATTGATGATGAAAGGGTTAATGTGGCATTGATCAAGTTCGGCCTGGCCAGCAATAGGTATAATGTTATTGAGGCAGCAGATGGCATTGAGGGTTTAGAGAAAGTAAAAGAGGTGAACCCTGATATTATAATACTTGATGTCATGATGCCTAATATGAACGGTTATGAATTTATGGGCGAATTAAAGGCCTTGCAAGGATTTCGTACGACACCGGTCATAATGCTTACTGCCAATGAGACAATGCAGGATATGTTCAAGCTTGAAGGTGTTAAGGCTTACTTTGTTAAGCCTGTAATGCTAAATGAACTTGTCGCCAAGATTGTGGAATGTTTAGGAGAGAATCCGGAAGAATAGGGGTCAAGAATAGGGGTCAGCGCCCTATTCTTCAAAATTTTTAAATAGGGCGCTGACCCCTATTCTTATTATGCATATGAATATCCCCGAGTTATTAAGTCCCGCAGGAGATTGGTCATCGCTTTATAGTGCCGTTGAGAACGGCGCTGACAGCGTCTATTTTGGGATCAAGAACATCAACATGAGGCATATGGCAAGCAACTTTGACCTTCTTGAGCTTGATAAGGTAATGGGCTATCTTCACAAAAATAAAGTCAAAGGCTACCTTACTCTTAATACAATAATTTCAGACAGCGAGCTGTTGAAAGTTGACAGGATATTAAAGGCTGCAAAAAAAGCTGGTGTTGATGCTGTCATCCTTTGGGACATGGCTGTGCTTAAAATGGCGAAAGACCTGGGGCTCGCGATACATATTTCAACTCAGGCAAGCGTGGCGAACTTTGAATCACTTAAGATGTATTCAGGCCTTGGAGCAAAAAGAGTTGTCCTGGCGCGGGAATGCACATTGGCTGAAATAAAAAAGATCATAAGCAAAATAGAGAAAGAAAAGATAGATTGCTCAGTTGAAACGTTCATTCACGGAGCGATGTGCGTCAGCATTTCGGGAAGGTGTTTTTTGTCCCAGTATACTTTTGGCAAGTCGGCGAATAAGGGCCAGTGCCTGCAGCCCTGCAGGCGCGAGTTCCTGATCACGGATAAAGACGGGGAATCACAATATATATTAGGTGAAGATTATGTCTTGAGCCCGAAAGACCTCTGTTCAATTGATTTTATTGATGAGCTTGTTGCTGCGGGTATAGCCTCTTTTAAAATAGAGGGAAGGATGCGCTCTGCGGAATATGTAAAGGTCACTACAAGCTGTTACAGAAAAGCCATTGATGCCTGTATTAAGGGAAAGTATACGAAGAAGCTTAAAGCCGGGCTTAAAGAAGAGCTGGCAAAAGTGTTCAACCGCGGCTTTCATAGCGGCTTTTATTTTGGGAAACCTTCTGATGATAAGAGTAACCGCCTGGAGCATTCATACGAAAAGATATTCCTGGGGGAAGTGACGAGGTTCTTCAAAAAGATCGGTGTCGCAGAGATACGCCTGAGGACAGCTTCATTATCTGTCGGGGAACAGGTCTTGTTCATAGGAAAAAGTACGCCGGCGGATTCTGTAAGGGTCGATGAGATACAAAGCAACAATGAATTTGTTAAGTCGGCAAAGAAAGGCGAGACGATCGGAGTTAAGCTCCCGTTCGTGGTCAAGCCAAGGGATAAGGTCTTTATCTGGAGGAGACGGGATGAAGATAATTAAGAACAAGGGCTTGTCCAGCATCTTTGAGAGAATGATCCTGATATTGGCCAGCTTTATTGTTATCGGAAGGCTTATTATCTGGAAATTCTTTAAGGACGCCGGCGTTCTTGAAAAAGTCAATATGTCCAATATCGTCATCAGCTTCTTTATATTTGTGGTCGTCTTTTTATATCTGATAAAGCTGTTCATTGAAAAGGGTCCGCTGCCAAGAACTGTCATAGACCTCCCGTTAAAGATATTTCTCTTCATATGCGGCGCTTCTGTATTTTATTCGGCGGACAGCAACATATCGCTTGGAAGTTTTATTGTATTGCTATCGATGGTCGGGCTTTTCTGGGTTTTGACCGGTTGCCTTAACACCAAAGAGAGGGTTAAGTCCTTTATCAAGTTCCTGATCTTCGCAGGCGTTATTGTCGCTGTTCTGGGGATCAAAGAATATATCTTTTATTGCAATATTAACACTAATATCAACTCTAACCTTTTGAGCTCCTCGCAGAAGATCATATTTTATATGGCCCAGACAAAAAGGGTGGGCTCGCTTTTAGGATGGCCGAATGTCCTGGCAGCCTATTTAATGCTTTTGATCCCTCAGGCGTTCATATTATATTTTGTTGAAAAGAACAGGATTCAAAAAGTGTTATTTGCGTTGGCTTTTCTTATAATGGTCGCAGCGATGCTGCTGACCTTCTCGATCAGCGGGTGGATGTGCTTTTTTATCGCGGTCTTTATTTCAATGCTTTTCTATAAAAAGGTCGTTGGTACCGATGACGGGGGCATAAGCTTTAATAAATTGCTGATCATCTGCGTGATATTCTTCTCTGTTCTTGGCTCAACCGTTGTTCTTAACAGGGTTAAAGACAGGGGGGCAAGCAACCTGATCCCGAGAATGAAATACCTGACCACGGTACTTTCGGTCATAAATGAGCACCCGCTAAGAGGGAGCGGGCTTAATTCGTTTCAGGTCGCGAACCGCCGGTACATATATTCAAAGACCGAAGGCTATTCGATGTTCGTTCACAACAGCTATCTGCAAATGTGGTCAGAAGTAGGTATCCTGGGGGTTTTGGTCTTTGTTTTTATCCTACTAAAAGCCGTTGAATCTTCATGTCGTTTATTCAAAAAGTTACGTGTTTCAGAAGAAGGATTGGTATTAATGGGTTTGCTGTGTTCTGTCGGCGCGTTCATGCTCGACAATATTTTCAGTTTTACTTTCCTTAAGCCTAACATAGCATTTTTCTGGTGGGTGCAATTGGCGATCTTGTTGGCGTGGATAAAGGTGATTGGGCCGAAAGAGGATCGGGCTGCTGCAAAAGGGCCTAAATCTAATAATAACCCGATAATCGTAACGGCTATCTTTGTTGTTCTTTTGCTGGTATGCTCAAAAAGGATCTATGTCAGCGACCATTATTTATTTAAAGGCCAGAGGGTCTTTAACTCCGGAGATATAGAGGGGGCTTACCGGTGTTTTATGATAGCTCAAAAAGAAAATCCGATGAACGGCAAAGTCCCGTCCGCGCTTGGGGTAGTTGCTTTTCAGCGATTTGCAGCAAGCAAGGATATAAAATTCCTTAACGATGCCGAGTATAATCTGAAGAAATCAGTGAATATGATGCCGCTTGCGCCTGAGAATTTCCAGATGCTCAGCAGGGTATATTATCTGAAAGGCGACAAGGTAAAAGCAAAAGAGTTTTTTGACAGGTTCGTAGAGCTTGAGCCTTATAAACATATATAAGAGTTAGGGCCAGAGCCTAACTCTTGAAAGTCGATAGATATTCCAGGAGGAAATACTAATGAAAAAAATGCGTGTGTTCTTTTTGTTTTGTTCTTTTGTTCTAGCTTTCTTGGTGCTTAACTGTGATCACTTATTGCCGAGGGCCTGTTCCCAGGAGGTCGTGACATTTATCGTGCCGGTATCGGTTGGGATGTTCAGCCAGGATGCGGTCATTCGCGTCAGGCTCTGGGATGAAGAACAATTGGAAACAAGCGAAAATACCTCGGGCTGCACAGTTTCTTATAATGTGCAGACAAAGACCGAAGATGTCCGTTGTCCGCAAGGCGTTGAGTACGCCCAAGTGATGCCTGAGGAGTTCATGTTTGATGTTGGTGAGATCAATTCAAATATTGAAATAACGAGCGCCGCGGTCAGGGTCGGTGAAAAATACAGGCTGCTGATCTCCGGAAAAAGCAAGGACAACTGCAACACCACATCGGCAGAGGTAAGGGAAGTGGCGGATTCTGAAACAATAGTCATAGAAAGATTATCCTGGAGCACGACAGCTATGGGCTGTATCGGGATAATTGAATAAATGAAATAGATGATACATGCTTTAAATATCCATTATAAGGTTTTTATTAATATGGATATTATGGTAATCTTTTAGTAAAGGTCAATTTGTAAAAGAGTAGCGTCTTCTAAAAAGGAGAAAAGTCTCATGAGTGAAAAATCTATGACGATTCTTATGCTGTTCTTTATAGTGATTGGAATAGTTTCTTACGATAGATATATGGTCGTTGTTAAGAATGAATTCAGCCCGATCGCAAAGATGATCGATTATGCAGGGCTAGCAAAATATGTCGAGATAAAGCGAAAGGACGTTAAGGAGGATTATGTTAATTTTCATTTTAGCGTGGAGGAGAAAATTAACTCCTGGAACAATAAAATGAAAGACCTCGAGCAGGAGAGATTGGACCTTGTCAAGGCAAGGAATGCCGTTTTAGTGAGGTTTGAGGAGATCAATCAGCAGCTCGCAGGTGAAGCGCAGAATTACGTTGCTATAATCGACCGCGAGAGAAGCAGTTATATTGAAAGATTTGCATCATTGAGGAAACTGGGAAATGTCTTGATCTCTTTGCAGAACGTAAGTGACACGGCTACACAGCAGCAGGAATATCAGGCTGTAAAAAGGGAATTGATAAATGTTTTTAATACAGTGGATAATGATTATCAAAGGAATACTGATTTTCTGACGCAGGTATTTAGCCGTATTGACACGATAATCTATGAGCAGGGCGAAACTTATTTTGAAGGCTGCCTTAATAAAGGGCATTGCCTGGCTTTGATGGTAAAGGATATTGAGGCGGAATTTCTGGGCATATTGGAAAAGAAAAGCAATAAACCGGCAAGGGATATTAATGAGCTCATAGACATGTCAGCGCAGCTTGAGTATGAAAGCAAGCTGCTGGTAAATAATGCTCGTGCTACAGAGGCAAGCTTATATGAGAAGGATGAAAAGACATATGGCGCGATAAAAGCCTTGTCTGATGACCTGTCTGACCTGACCGAGGAACACCTGTTGGGCTTTATGAAGGGTTATGAATCCATTCAGAACGAGCAGGGAAAATTCCTGGCGAATTTGGAGATGAACAAGAAGCGTTATATCGAAACACAGGAAAATGCAATTACAAGGTCAACACAGATATTGGAAGAAATTGCGGACCAGAATGAATTTAACTTTATGCGCCTTAGCAATATTTATCTGAGCTTAAAAGCTGAGCGTGAAAGATTATTATTATTGTTCATGAACAACGAGAGAGCCATATATGACATTTTGAACAAGAAGAAAAATGTAAATGATGAAACGATCTATAGTATGGCAAAGATCGTGGATATTGACCTTGATTATCTGCTTGATAAGTGGGAGCTGGCTGAAAAGGAGAAAGGGAATATCCTGAAGATCCAGTACGGAAACACGAGCTTGTTTAGAGAGCATCCTGCTATAAATAACAGGATCGAGAACAGCAAGCAGCAGAATATACAGGCTGATAGGGCTCAGGATATCCAGAAGAATTATAACGATAATATGCGAGATCAAAGAGAACGACAGCGTGAAACTCAAAGGCAGTTCGAAAGGGCCAGGGAAAGAGCAAGAGATCAAGGTTTTTAGTCCGGTGAGGATAAATAGGGAGTGTGAACAGTGGATCTGTAAGTTGGGTACGCAATGGGGAACAGATCCCTGTTTAGTCATCAAAATAAGCCTACGCCCGATCTATTATCCGTCCCAAAGCAACTCGCTATAACCCCCTCAGTAAAAGTCTTTAATGGAAAATAACTCCTTTTATGAAAATCTCCTATTGTCCTTATAAAAGCTTTTTTGCTTTATCCCACGATTTAATATATATTTAATAAATATACAGTTTGCTTAATTGTCTAAATAATCTATAATAACTCCATTTCGGAAGCTATGCTCATATCGCTGGCTGCAGACAGGATAACTGCGGGGGAGTTTCATTTTAAATAACAGTTCATTACTAGGAATTTATAGAAAGGTATCAAATGGAAATAGGTATAGTAGGGTTGCCTAATGTCGGCAAGTCCACTCTTTTTAATGCATTGACCGGTGCGGGAATAGCCGCGGAGAATTTTCCTTTTACAACTATTGAACCAAACATCGGTGTTGTGCCGATCGAAGATGTGCGGCTTCATGTCCTTGCGGAAAAGAATAAAAGCAAGAAGATAACGCCAGACGGCATCCGTTTTGTTGATATTGCCGGTATCGTAAAAGGGGCCAGTAAAGGTGAAGGCTTGGGGAATAAATTCCTTGGGAACATCCGCGCGGTTGATGCAATTGTTCATGTTGTCAGATGCTTTACTGATGATAATGTGGTTAATGTGGCAGGTGACCTTGATCCTATTAATGCAGCTGATATTATAGAAACAGAGCTTTTACTGGCAGATCTTCAGCAGGCGGAAAAAGCGCTTGAAAGGCTTGCCAAACCGGCAAAGGCAGGGGATAAAGATGCGAAGGCCAAGTATGAGGCTTTAAGCAGCGCAATAGCAGGTTTTAATGAAGGCAAGTCTGCCCGTGTTCAGAAAATTTCAGAAGAAATCCTCAATGAATATCAATTCTTAACGGCAAAGCCTATCCTTTATGTAGCGAATACCGATGAAGGGAATACCCACCCGGAAGTCATTGAAGCTTTGGAGAAACGTGCCCTGGAAGAAGGCGCAAAAACTGTTGTCCTGTGCACAAAGATGGAAGCAGAGATAGTTGAGCTGCCTCCCAGTGAAAGAGCTGCCTATTATGATGCCGCGGGAATAACATCCCCTGGATTGGCAAAACTGGCACAAGCTGGAAAAGAACTTCTTGGCATGACGTGTTTCTTTACTTCAGGCCCTACTGAGTCCCGTGCCTGGCTTATCCCAAAGGGAACCAAAGCCCCAAAAGCTGCCGGAAAGATCCATTCAGACATGGAAAGAGGCTTTATAAGGGCTGAGGTATACAAGTATGATGACCTGGTAAAATATGGTTCAGAGCAGGAGCTCAAGGCTAAAGGATTGGCTTCTTTGGAAGGCAAGGAGTATGTGATAAAAGAAGGTGATGTTGTCTTTTTCAGGTTCAGTGTTTAGCAGTTAATTTTATTGTATAAATAAAAATTTGCAGGTAGAATAACTAAACAAAAGATAGTTAACAATATAATTATTATAATAGTCGCTATTTGGTAGGCTAATAAAAAAATATGAACATAAAAAAATTATTTTTAGTAATTCAGGTGGTTCTTATTGTTATGTTTTCTCAGGGTATGGCTCTTATCGGGATCAAACAATTTTCCAGGAATAATCTCAATGAAAAAACAGTAGCTACTATCAAATTATGCGAAACTACAAAGCAAGAAATAGTAGACCTTTTTAGGAAGCCTACTGACGACTTTCAACGTACACAAGATGAATATCTTATCTACATATATAAAGGGTTTAGCGGCAGGGGTGGGGTTGAAACTCAAATGCTAGAAATCATGTTGAATACTGATGGTATTGTTGTAGATAAAAGGTTCAATCATAAAGGCGATGAGCTTATGGTTGACAATTGTAAATAATATAAGATTATAATATAGAATAAAAAGGAATGATTATGATGAATTTTGATAACAAAAGAGATCATAAGAGGTATATAACAAAGCCAAAAGAAAAGGTTCATTTTGCTTATGACGTTACTACTCAGCTGGATTTTCAGATCAGAAGCAAAGACAACAAAGATGCTCTTAGCGAAAAACATTGTGCAACAATGAAAAATGTCAGCGTTGTCGGCCTATGCTTTGAATCTGAAAATGAGATCCATGATGGTGACGATATTCATATCAAAGTATATTTTCCGGGAACAGAGGAATGTGTCGATATGGAAGGTGAAGTGAGGTGGATTGAAAAGCACGGTAACAGATTTGATGCAGGCGTTGAGCTTGAAACTGTTGAAGGAAAGCAGGTTGCGGAGTCAGTGCATTTTGATGACCTTTATCAGATAGAATGGAGCGAGGTTTTAGAGACTGTTTTTGGTAAGT
>Ga0209417_1003255_pt1 | contig 22251 bp, 20 predicted proteins | sample RifGroF2_FD_184002 | JGI IMG/M metagenome (GOLD analysis project Ga0209417, IMG submission 184002) | Groundwater microbial communities from Rifle, Colorado, USA - Groundwater F2 (SPAdes) (version 2) | ecosystem: Environmental > Aquatic > Deep subsurface > Groundwater | place: Rifle, Colorado... | reverse complement strand
TCACAAAAAGCCAGGCCGTTTCTCCACCCTGTTCCTATTGCCTTGAAAAAAGCTTCCTTAGCTGCAAACCTGGCTGCGAAATGCTCGAATTTCCTGCTTTTAGATTCGCAGTAAGAAATTTCTTTAGAAGTGAAGATCTTTTCTTTGAATCCGGCGATCTTTTCGATGCTCTTTTTTACCCTTTCCACTTCTATCAGGTCTATCCCTATCCCGTAGATCATTCCAGTTTTGTCTCCATAACAGGTATCTTCGGGAAAAGTTTTGTATATGTGTTTCCCAGGTCATCCTGCCAGACCATTCTCGACATTACGGGGCTTTTTTTAATATCGGTATCAAACACTAAGAGCCCGGTCGCAAACCTGTCGGGATTGATCTTAATACTTTCGATCAGGCCTTTATAATTACCTTTTTTTGCCGCCACGACATCGAACTTATAGGATTTTTCATTTGTGTCAAAAAGCGTGAACTGGTTTGGCGAGAGAATTACATCCCTGCTTGAATTGTTATGAAACCTTATACGGAAAGCAATATAGCCGTTGGAATTATTAAAAAATACTTCTGTAAATCTGATGTCATACGGATTTGTGCGTATATTCTGAGACATAAGAGATTCAAGGATCTTATTTTTTAACAGCTCCGATTCGGGAAGCGCGACAATATCTATCGAGAGCATCAGATTTTTATAGCTTTCCATCAAAAGGGTTGTGTTTCTTTTATCATTCGACCATGTATTATAATCAACCTGAGCGAGATCGTAATATCTTTGGGCTTCTTCTTTTTTGAGTGTATTTAAAATTGCTTTACCCGCTTCATTGTTCTCGGAAAGTCCCACGGCTTTTCTTATCAGGGAAACCCCTTTTTCATATTTCTTCTTTGAATCAACGCTACCCTCTTTATCGCCGCTTTTAATCAACTTTGATCCGAGAAGTACTAAAATATCCGCATATTCATCTTTTATTTCAGGATTCGTTTCGTCAGAATATATAATTCCGCGCTCAATATTTCTTTCCGACTCATCAAGGTTGTTATCCTCGATATATCTTGTAGCGCTTGTGAAATAGAGCTTGGTGATCTTATTCCTCAATTGAGTGTTCTTATAGTCTTTCGACAGGTCTTCTTTGAGCATGATTATCGCTTTGTCGTAATCACCCTTGCGGATGAGCTCATCCGCATTGTCGCTGCATGAAACTATCATGAGCGAAAGGAAGAAAAATATGTAAGCGCTTTTTATAATTTTCATTTTCATTCGAACATTATTTCAATTTCAGTTCTCGCGATCCTGTCCAGATCGGCTTTTTTAATATCCTCGAACAGAAAATTTATTTTGGATGAATTAGATATTCCGAAAGCGGCGTTGGCAGGTCCTCTCGGCGTTAACGGGAATGGCAGAGATTTTTCATGCCTGAAAACTCCGTTGGAATAAGCGCTTTTCTCTATATATTTTTCAGATTCCGCAATCAAAATACCCGAACCGTCGAACAGCCTCATTACCAGAGTCTGTCTTAAAATAAAGTCTCTAAAAATTTTGCTGTCTTTGTCGTTCTGACTAAAAAAATACCTTCCCATGTCCGTAAAATGAGGATCGCCTTTCCTTCTTTTTATCTCTTTTATAAGATTGTTCCTGTAAGATTTTTTCAATTTTACTGTATAATTGATCGAAACATTATAAATGTTAGGGTCATCCTCATCTGCCGGAACTTTAGCGACATTGCCGAAAGTCAGCACATAGCCGTTCACTATCAGTTCTCTCGCGAACTTCTCCACTTCATTATCTTCAGCGAATTCAGGCTTCAGTATTATTGAGACAGGCTTGCCGAAAGCACCGTCTTTTTCATAATCCTCGGCCTGAGCCGTAAGTTCGTCATACAGCTGGCCGAATACAGGATAATCATCGAATTTATCTTTTATAGCATCAAGCTCGTCAAGAAGCGAATAGTATTTCTCAGGTTCGTCAGATTCAAAAAGTTTTTCGGCTTCGTAAGAGAACTTCAGGTATTTATACAAGAGGGTCTCATCGTTATCCACAGGAAAAATGTTTTTAACCTGCGGCTGTTCTACGCCCAAAGAATATATCACTTCTTTGGTCACCTGGTGGAAAAACGCCATAAGAGCTTCTTTGCTCCCCTTGAGCTCAGCTTTCATAACAAGTTTTCTCTTCTCCCGAGAATAAACCTCGATATCCATATAAAATGTTTTACCTTTGTATGTGATGTAACCGTTTATGGCTTCATCGAGGTTAATGTTGTCGTATTCTTCAAAATATTCTTTGCAGGCAAGAAAGAAAAATTTGTGTTTAAGCAGAGCATAATCAAGACCCTCCGCCTTTTCGTCAATAAGCTCAAACTTTGCTTCTTCAAGGTTTTGCCTTAAAAACTGAACGAACGCCCGTGTAATGAATTCTGTTTTAGGATCTGTGTCTTTAAATCCGATCATAACCAGCTTTGCGGGGAAAAGGTAACCTGAGATGACAAGCACAAGGACAGCGAAATATTTTATTTTCATATAAAAATCCCCCGAATTGTATAATTCACTCCGAAAATATAACAATAAAGAATAAATAAGTAAAGTTCAGTTTTTCCAAATATGGTAGTAATTCAACACTTCTTTGATCCGGTACCCATTCTTTTCGTAAAATCTGCAGGCTGTATCATTATTGAATTGCGTCGCAACTTCCATAATGTTCAGATTATGAGAAACGATACAATCTTCGGCGGCGGAAATAAGTTTTGATCCGATACCTTTTCCCTGTGCTGAATAATCAGCGGCAAGAAGACCGATTTCACCGTGGTCAGTTTTGATCTTTAGAGTGATGAGCCCTAATATCTCGCCATGTTCCTTATAAACAAGTACTTTATCCGCAATTTCACCACTAACCGACTTTTCTATCCATTTTCTGTAAAGTTTTTCATAACTCCCTGCCGGTAATTTTGTATCAAGCTTAAATCTTGAGTATTTACCGCTTTCCAAAGCGATATCGTACAGCTTTTTCGGAAGAGAACAGCCGCCAAATTCTACGATTTCCGGTATCTGAAATTCGAAAGGGTTAATATTTTTAGAGAAGATGACTTTCTGGTCGATCAGTTCGGTCTGAAATATCTCTTTTTTGTCGATACCTTCGGGGATGATAAGGTAGATAAGTTCTGCTCCGGAATCGAATGCTGAATCAACCGATTTTTCTATTTCCTGAACATTGTAATCAGCAACATTGATCATATATATGCTCAAGCCGAAGAACTCGGTGTCCCAGACAAGGTGCTCTTTGGTGACCATTAAATCCTCTGCATTTAATCAAATTACGACAGTTACACTATTGTACCTAAGAGGTGAATATAATGAAGATTAAATATATAATCAAATTAAATTTACTTTTGAAACATCATTGCTTATATTCAAACAAAAAAAGGAGAACTTTATGAATAAAATAGAAACATTCGAGCAGTTTATGGCAACGACCAAAGGCAATTTGGGTATAAATGACTTTCTGATAAATCTTTTGATAGCAGCTTTCCTGTCATTTGTACTGGGCTGGATCTATGTGAAATTCGGAAGGTCGCTCTCTAACAGAAAGCAGTTCGCAGCCAATTTTATAATGATCACGCTAACGACTATGATAATAATCTCAATTGTAAAATCTTCTCTAGCTCTTTCACTGGGACTTGTCGGAGCTCTTTCGATCGTAAGGTTCAGAACAGCTATAAAAGAGCCTGAAGAGCTGGCCTATATGTTCCTTTCTATAGCTATCGGGCTGGGTTTGGGTGCCAGCCAGACCCAAGTAACGGTTTTTGGATTCATTTTTCTGGTTGTGATAATCGCTATCAGAGGCATGATAAAAAAATCCGAAAAGGGAAGCAATTTTTTCATTACAATGCAGTCAGGTGATAATAAATTAAAAATAAATGAGCTTAACGGAATTCTTTCAAAACATTGTTCAAAAGCAGAAATAAGAAGAATTGACGACCAGGAAAACAGGACTGAAATAGTACTGTTAGTCGAATTCGATAATCCCGAGGGCATGCAGGGGTTAAGAGAAAGTCTAAGAAATTTTGATCCGTCGATCAGTTTCAGCATACTTGAGAATAAAGGGCTTATATGATAATTCTCAATAAAAGGAAGAGCAGGCTCGATAATGTTATAAAGTTTCTAAAAAAGATACATAAAGGCGTGTATCTGCTTGCAATTCTTATAGTAATAGCGATACCTTTATATTATAGAATGCTGACTATGCCTGAACCCACTTTTGAAGATCAGATGAAAGATTATTCAAAAGAAGTTACTGCGCCAGAGCTGCAGATCGATATTAAATTTGAAAATTATCAGAAGCTTCTTTACCAAAGAAGACAGGCACTTAGGTCGCGGGGTAACGGCCCATTTAACTATGATGAAAAATTCAATGACATCCCTGCTAAGATTACATATTTAGGGAAAAGTTATAAGGCGGATCTAAGATTAAAAGGTTTAAGAAAGGACCACTATTCGGATTCGACAAGGATGTCGTTCAATATAAAACTGAAAGATGAAAATATTATCATGGGTATGAACAGATTTTCGCTTCACGACCCTAAGCTGAGAAACTATATATATGAATGGTTGTTTCACAAATTGCTAGGAAAAGAGGGTTTTATTGCTTTAAAATATGATTTTGTGAATGTCACTATAAATGGCGAAAAATCCGGTATATATGCAATCGAAGAGAGTACCGATAAGGCTCTTCTTGAAAGATACGGTTATTCAGACGGACCTGTTTTCAAATTGATGGATGATGCAGATTCCCTTCTTGTAGTAAGTACAGAGGTTTTCAACAAGAAGAAATATAATTCAGAGGAGTGGAAAGACATTACAGAGAAAGCTCTTCAAATGGGAAAAGAATTATATAGCGGTAAATATAAGCTCGGATCTATAGCTAATTCAGAAATGTTCGCAAAATATTTTGCATTATGTGATGTTTTCATGTTTTTTCACGGCACCTTAATAAAGTCTATCAGGGTATATTATAATCCGGTTACATGTAAATTTGAACCGATCGGGTTTGACGGTCATGCTATGACACGAGCCCCAAATTTCATCAGCTCTGAAGTCGTACAAAGAATCAATGAAGTGCACCAATATTTCTTTGCAGTAACTATGTTTCAGGAGTTTATTTTTCTGAATCAAGAGAACTACGATGAGGAATTCTTGAAATTATATGCTCAATATCTAAACAAATACTCGTCTGTTGAGTTCATAGATTCTTTTTTTGAAGAGATAACCGAAGAGCTGAAGTTTAATTTAGGATTAATTTATAAAAACTATCCATTACTTGAAGACTATGTCAACCACTTTGGTCCCGAAACATTTAATTTTTCCAGACTGCATATAAATAAACAGGCAAAATATATCCGCGATATGCTTAATTTTAAGGGCATTTTTTCTGATCTGAAAGTTTCTTCAAGGATAGAGAAATCATCGCTGGATCTTGATACATTCAATCTTGAAGTTTCTAATAATTACCCGCTTTCTTTAATCATCAACAAAATAGTTATAAATGATTCATTGGACCTATTTCCGGTATCAGGCGATTTTGCCCTGCCCAACAAATATTCACATTTACGGAATTACAAAAACTTCAAGTTTAAGAATGTCAAAAATATTCCTGAAGAAGTAATCAGTGCAAAACTTTATTTTACAATTGCAGGACTCTCGGCAGAACATTTTGTTCAAACGGAGTTATATGACAACAGCATAAGAGAATCAATTAATGATATAATCAGAGACGAGAGCAGCTTAAAAGAACTGAATAAATATTTTATAAGAGATGAAAAAAATACATTAAAGTTTAGGAAAGGAAAGCATATCGTCAAAGAACATATTAAAATACCTAAAGGTTATAAAGTTTTAATTCAGTCCGGTACCGAGATTAATTTTAAGGATTCAGCTTTCATGCTTAGTTACTCCCATTTAATTATTGACGGGAATCATGACGATCCAATAAAAATCACTTCGGACCAAACGGGCGGCATTGCAGTCTTTGACTGCGACAGTTTGTCGGTGATAAAAAATACAGTTTTCGAAAGTTTGTCATTTCCCCATAACAATGAATGGAAACTCACAAGCGCAATAACTTTCTATAAGTCTCCAGTCTTAATAGAAAATTCTGAATTTAAAGACAATAGCTCAGAAGATTATCTGAATGTTAAACTTACGGAATTTAAAATTTTGAATTCTAAGTTCACAAATGTTTTCTCAGACGCTATCGACTCGGATTTTTCGAACGGTGAAATTACAAACTGTTATTTTAATTCTTCCGGGAATGACGCAGTGGATGTGTCGGGATCAGTAGTTACCTGTTCAGGTTTAGAAATTCATGGTGCAGGCGATAAAGCTTTCAGCTCAGGAGAAGGAAGTTTTCTGTCTGTAAACGAAGCAAAAATAGCTGATTCTGAAATCGGATTCGCTTCAAAAGACAATTCAAAAATTGAAGCATCCGGAATAACGATTAGCAATTGCAAGCTCGGGTTTACGGCTTACCAGAAGAAATCAGAATACGGTCCGGGAAACATTATTGCCGAGAAAGTTAAGTACGAAAAATTAATTAAAGAGACGCTTGTGGAAATAGGATCGTCAGTAATTCTGAACGGGAAAAATATTGAAGGCGATATTGAGGACGTGAAAGATGATTATTTATACGGCAAAGAATTCGGGAGCCCAAGTAAAAAATGAGGTATGAAATTAAGCTTCCCGCTTTAACCGGGCAAATATCGGAACTTGAAACGGCAATAAAACTAAACAGTCGATGTTTTAATGAAATATTTTACAAGCGCAGGGTAAACAATATTTATTTTGATGATCTGAAAAATTCATCGTTTTATGAAAATTTTGACGGGATAGCGAACAGGATAAAGTACAGAATAAGATGGTATGGAAACCAGTTCGGAGAAATTGATCCTATTCTGGAACTCAAAATAAAAAAAGGTTTTGCAGGATATAAAGAGTCTTATAAGCTGAAAAACTTTAACTTTCATGTTAAAATCAGTTCTGAAGAAATAATTTCGCAAATAATTAAAAATGATATTCCCGATCAGGTAAAGGAAGAACTTTTTCTGAAATCCCCTGTCCTTTTTAATTCTTATATGAGAAAATATTTTATTACTTTTGATAAAAAATACAGGCTGACACTCGACAGCGAAATTGAATATATAAAATTCGAAAAAGGACTTTCTTCAGTCAAGATGGATGACGAATCGGTGGTGCTGGAGCTTAAATATGATATTGAAGATGAACCTGAAGCCAGAAAAGTAATTAACGATCTGCCTGTAAGAATAAATAAAAATTCAAAATTTTCACGCGGCATTTTAATGACACGGGAATAGCTATTTTGAAAACACAAAATATTTTTTTAGAAAAAATGTTGTGATAGATACAGCAAGCACAGATATAAATTTTGCATAAATATACCAAAGTCCGGCTTTTTCCACGAGATATAAAAGAAATAGGCTGTCCATTACAAGTGATAAAATAGCGATGATGTAAAATAAAAAGACCTCTTTAAGGAGAGTGAACCTGCCTCTTAAAAAAACGAATCTTATGCTTAACAGATAATTGATCGCTGATACAAGGATAAAGGATAGAGTATTTGAAATTACAAGATCTATATCAAACTTGCGGTAAAACATCCATAAGAACAGAATACTGAATAAAAATGAGATTATTCCGACTATAAAAAACACTCCGTACTGCCGGCTTAGTGATTTTTGATTTTGTTCAAGATTAAAATATGATTTTACTGAATTGTCAGGCATTCCGATTCCTTAATAGAAATTTCAGGTATGTTAATCCTGTTTTAAAAATTTTCATTTTGGATTTGCCTTTTCTTTTTCCGGAATATAATTTCATCGGAACTTCAATTATCTCCGCCTTACATCTGATCTCTTTTATAAGAATTTCTACCATACAAATAAATCCGGGTTCTTTTATTATTACACCGTATTTGTCTTTTACGCATTTTAGAAGAGATGGTTTATAAATCCTGTAAAATGAACTTAATGTTAAAACTTTAATATCAAAGCAGAATCTTAATAGACTGTTAGCCACAAATGAAAGGAATCTTCTCCAAATGGTTGTCTCTTCAAATCCTCCGCCCTGAGCGTATGGGGATGCAAGAACAAGATCAAATCCCATTCGGGAAAGGCTGACCATTTTTTCAAGGATATTTACATCGGAAGTGTTATCGGCTTCAATCGTAATTACAAGGTCATCATTTGAGATTTCCTTTGACAACAGATATTCAAATCCCAGATTAAAGGAATCGCCGGGTCCCTTATTAACTGATTTTGTTATTATATTTACTTCGTCAAGGCTGAAACATGATCTGATCTTTTCGATAGTGCTGTCTTTAGAACAGTCATCGACAAACACAAAGAATTTTTTCTCGTCAGGCAGAGCGTTTTTTAATGACCGCGCGAGTTCGTCAATGTTCAATTCTTCATTATATACAGGAACTACAAAGTAAAGCATAGCATTTACTTCCGTTTTTCATTTATTATTTGCCAAGTATCTTTCTCTGCCATTCTATTGTTTTTAAAAGGCCTTCCTCAAGCGAATATTTAGGTTCAAAACCGAAATATTTCTTTAGTTTTGAAATGTCGGGAACTCTTCTCATAACATCTTCATATTTTCCGAAAGAAGCATAAGGAATATACTTCAGTTTTGGGTATGTGTCTTTTCCGTTCACTAATTTCCAGATAAGTTCTGCAAGGCCTAATATTGAAATCTCTTCATGCGGATTTGATCCTGTATTAAAGATCTCGTTATCTGACTTCGGATCTTCAATAAAGTGAACCAAAGCTGAGACCGTATCTTCAACATATGTAAAAGTTCTCGTCTGGCTTCCGTCACCATGGATCTCGATCTCTTCCTGATCGAAAGCTTTTGTGATAAAACCGGACTGCGGGCCTCCCCACCAGGTCAGATTATGGTTCGGGCCGTAGGATCCGAAAAACCTACCGATCGTATATTTAATACCGTATTCTTCATGGTTCGCTATAATATACTGCTCGCCGTATATCTTGGATGATGCGTAAGCCCATCTTTTTATGGTGGTCGAACCAAGAACAAGGTCAGATTCTTCATGAAAAGGCACATGCGGATTTTTTCCGTACACATCAGAAGTAGAAGCAAATATTATTTTTGACTTATCAAGAATACATTTCTGAACAATATTTCTGAGCATAAGATAATTTTCATCCAAAGTTCTAAGGGCATTAGTATATCTAGGTATCTTCTGAGAAGCTAGATGAACAATAACAGCGGAATGAAAATCTTTCAGGATCAGCGGATTTGCAATGTCACCGAACACGAATTCAAAATCCGGGTGTTTTCTGATCTCTTCAATGTTCCTTTCAAGCCCATAGCTTAGATTGTCTATTCCGATGACAGAATGGCCTCTTTCAAGAAGTTTTTTTGAAAGGTTCGAACCTATAAATCCTGCCGCTCCTGTAATTATTATTTTCATTCAGTAGCCTCCAATATTACATCGCTCTTACGATAAGCAATAAACATCGCGTTTTCAAATATTTTATTAAAATTATTTTCTTCGATGTATTCTCTATAAAATTTGTAATAGTGGGCGGTCTGCCTTTCGAAGCCGTCATTAGTCCAGTATTTAGCGTTTTGCGGTAGCGGCCATAAATGTCCTCTCGGCGACTGCACAGGCATTACAATAACCTCTGGTTCCGCTTCTATAACTTCCTTTTTAAGCTGTTCGAATCCGAGAATTACATCGTGGGTTTCGGAGATAACAGGATTAACATCAAGAAGATAATAGAACATCGGCATACCTACAAAGATCATTTTTTTGCTCCGGATATTTTCAGATTTGGCGAATTCCATAAACTCATCCACAACATCAACTCTTTCTTTAAATGAGTATATACCTGTCAGTTCCGTTGACTTGAACATAGTATTCAGATATGTTACAGGCAGATCCCGATAGGGCGAGTATGTTTTTGAAATTTGAAATAAAAGCAGAAAAAACAAAATTGAAAAGAAGGGAACTTTAAGGTCAATGAGTTCGGATGAAGAACTATACAATAAACACAATACGAATGAGACAAAACCCATAAAACCCAGCGATATCAAACCTGTATAAAAACTTAAACCCGATCCGATGAATGAGACAATGAGTAAAGATAAAAAGATAAAAAGAAGGTAAAAGATGTTTTCATTCAAGACCTTATTGAACAGAAGAATAAGCACAGACACCGCAAATATAAGTGAGTAGCTTTGAAGAACATTATCTGAAAATGTAATAAATGAGAATAAAAGAAAAATAGAAGCAAATAGTATTGACGGGATCCTAAATTTTTTAACTTTTAAACTTAGAATTCCAAAACCGGCAAAAAGCAAAAAAAATATTGAGGATTCCTTAATTATACCATGCATGTCCTTAAAATATTTGCTGAATAGATAAGTGAAAGAATAATTTAAGCTCGAATTAACCTGTCCGTTCCCAAAAAGTGTTTTGAACATATTGACGACGGAAAGCCTGTCACTTTCGGATGAAAGGCCGCCGGTATCACCAAAAATGCTGAGTAGGAACAGAATTAATAAATAAGAAACGATAAGAACGGAGTAATATTGAATCGCAGATATGTACACTTTGTTTTTTTTGCTAAAAAAATATAGATAAATCAGAAAAAGAGGCACAGCTGCTGCAAATGTGAACTTTAAATGAATTGATATTGCAACAAACAACGAGCTGAAAACAAGATTTTTCAATGAATTATTATTACTAATGAAAAACTGTGTTAAAAAATAAAAAGATAAGAGCAAAGAAAATACCGGTAAAGTGTAATAATTTACCGAATTATAGATCAAAAAAGTTCTGTAAAAGAACAAAAATGAAAGGAGAACCGATAAAAAAGCCAGTTTTTCAGAAAAGAATTTTTTTAATACCGAAAAGATAATTATTCCGAAAAAAGGTAAAAATATTAAATTCCCTATCCTTGCCCAAATTATAGACGGAGAATTGATTACTGATAGCCATAACCCGCTGACGAATGATGAACCCCATATAAGATCGTTATTATATTCAATACTTCCGTGAAGTAATCCCCAGGATTTAGCCAGCTGCCATCCTTCGTCGGTAATATCAAGACCGTAACTTATGATCATGCTTGACAAAAATGCTAAGATATTACAAAGAAGAAACGGGTAATATAACTTACTTTTCTTTTTTAATAAAAATGCATAAACTGTTATGAAAAAAATTATCCATACAAGATAAGCAAAGAACCTTGCAGTTATAAATGATAATTCAGGCTCATTTATTTGTTCTTGAATTATTTTCTGGTTAAAAGGAGATATTAATAAAAGAAAGAAAACCGCAATTACTATAGCTGAGATATGAAAATTTCTTGAGTAAGACATGTAACCTCGAGTTTCAATGCAGCTAATATAATTAAACTGAATAAAAAAAGCCAATCCTAAGATTGGCTTTCAAAATCAATTCTTTGAAGAATACTAGTTATGCCATGCTACTGACTGACTAGTCAAATCTGTAGTAGGTACATAACCTGGTGTGCCGTCTCCTGATACAGTAATGTATGTAGCTCCGATTGATGCTGCGTATCCAACAGGAACGACATTGATATTCACATCAGCTAACCCAGTTGGGACAATCTGGCTTTGTGAATAGTATGTACCAGCTGACTGTGCTACAGTTGCCGCGAAGTTAAGAGCAACTTTTTCTTTTGAGCTTCTGATGTAAGCGTTATATGCAGGAATTGCAACTGCTGCCAAAATAGCAACGATCACCGCAACAACCAGAACCTCGATCAGTGTAAAACCTTTTCTCATCTTTTTCACCTCCCTTTAGTTTTTATGACTTTGCCGAAGGACATTCCCCCGACAGTCTGTTCAAAACTTAAGTAATAATTATTGTTTTGTCAAGAAAAAAATATTTAATAAACTGGAGACGAACTAATTTATTTCGTAAATAAAAGTGGCACCATCGTATTTAAGCAGCTTAAGACTGTTAATGAATTCAATAAAACCGGAAAGTTTAATTTTGTTCTCTTCCCGCATTTTATCAGCATTCATATTAAAAAAAGTCTGAATAAAATCGTTGGTCTTTATAAATAAATGGGTCGCTTTTAGATCGCAATTCGGAAGATCTTTAAAAAATAATTGATAACGCTCTTTTGATGCTCCTTCTGAAGCTAAAGAAAGAAGGTATCTGTCTAAAGGGTTCGTATCGCTGAAAAAAGTTCTCTGTATATAATATGATCTACCACCTGTAAATGCTTCGTAGATAACTGCGTCTCGGGGAGTATTATTGTTTATAAATTCAATATTGTCATACTGCCTCAGGTATTTTTTCATATAATCGGTCTTGGATTCTTTTGAAAAAGGATTATATTCAATAATGTGCAGATTGCCGGAAAAATTTATGCTGTAGATAAGATTATAAATCAGAAAAAGTGAAGGAATGATGAAAATGGAAAAGTAAGTATTTGTGTTCTTCGATAAGTATTTTATGACTTCTATGTTAAGGAAAACAAGTATAGGGATAACGGAAATGAAGTATCGGACTCTTATGTTATTACTATAAAGAGTTGTCATATAGATTATAGCAAATAGAGCGAACATGTATAGGCATAGTTTTCCGTTAGCGCTCTCTCTAAACCCTCTCAGGGGCAGAAAGATTAGTAATAATAACAATATTGGATTCAGGACGCCGTCAAATTTAAGAAAATTGTGATCTTCTCCTTCAAAAAATAATCTGACGGGTAATAACAGCAGTGTAAAAAAATTATCATTATTTTCAACGATCCTCCATGCCGTTTCGCCGCTTACATTCTTTATCAATTCATCAGGCATGGATAAATCCGATTTGAAGACAGAATCGAAAAGAGGAAAGAAAGGATTACCACTATTTATAAAATTTCTGGTTAACCAAGGCGAAACACAAATAAAAATTATAAAAACATACAGTAATATTGACTTAACAGATTTTTTGTCGTCTTTTTTTTCTCTTGAGACTGCTAATGCTGTGAATAATGATATGAAAAAAGCGAAAACCATCCCGTTATACTTGGTGCCGAAAGCCATTCCTGCTCCTAAAGCGGAAATGATAAGATATTTTTTACTTGTCATATCGCTTTCAAACCACTTTACGAAGTAAATCAAGCTTAGAGTAGAAAAGAACAACAGGGCAAGATCGACATAAACTTCAGAAGCCAGTCTTATATTGATTGGAATTGTAATAAAAAAAATAAAAGCCAGCAGACCCCAGTTCAAGCCGTATTTTCTTTTAAAGTATCTGAACATAAGAAAACCGCCGGCAGGAAGGAATAGTGCATGGATTATTTTTGTAAGCTGATCAGGCAGTCCGGATTTGAAAATAAGCATGTAGATCCAGTCCAGGTTAAGCATATTAAGATCGTAATATGCAAAATACGGTCTAAAGTACAGGAACGAATTTTCTGCCCAGAGTCTCGCGAAAGGCAGATGAAATCTGGTGCCGTCCCTGTCGATTATAGGTGTCAGGGAAAGCCAAAAAATCCAAATTAAAGAGACAGATAAGATTGATAAAAGGATAATAGTTCCTATCCGCTTACTGGGTTTCAATCCACCCTCCTTTTCGCAATAAAAGAAATATTCCATGATAGCCTGTTGGGGAAATATTTCTGAATAAAGCTATCAGTTTTTATTAATAATTTAACCAATGGGGCGAACAGCCATACCGGTTTTATTATTACCTGAGCAAAAGGAGGTGTGAAGTATCCTGTATATTGGATATTTAGAATATCAAATCCGGCTTTATTAAATTTCTCAATCAGTTCCTTTTTGTGGAAAAATTTTTGTGTTTTAGAGTATGAAGGATCAATATTCTTTCTAATAATCCTCAAAAACTGTATCAGAGGGTTTTTCCCCTGCGGTTCCAGAAAGAGAAAGAGTGTTTCTTTGTTGCCTGCTCTTGAGATATATCCCAGATATTCTTCAAGGTCCGGCAGATGGTGAAGAACGCCGACACAGACAACAATGTCGTATTTTTCATCTTTAAGGTCGCTTATATTGCCGGAGTAAAACCGTCTGTTCTCACAACCGTATTTATTATCCGCGATCTTGATAAGCTCGGAGGAAAAATCCATACCCGTATATTTTTTGTATCGTTTTTCCAGATATATAGAATTAGCTCCGTTACCGCATCCTAATTCTATAATATTATTAAAAATTGTTTGCTTTGAGTAAGGCGTTAGAAGGTTTAACAGGGTATCTATCTGGAATTTTCGTACAATTCTGGATACGGGATATATATCCTTTTCTGAATAATTTAAGGCGATCCTGTCAAACAATTCCCTGTCTTTTTGTTGAGCATCATAATTTTCGTTCACTTGATAGAACCTCTTCTAATTTGCGAGATCTGATCCATGATCAGCGCAAAGAAAAATATTATTATTCCGGTTAAAAATGTCAGCAATGCCCCGGGCAGAAGTCTAAGATGCGGACTGTAAATATAGCCCCATATTATTTCGTATATCGCGCTTAATAAAACAAGGGAAATACTTGCCGGTATGAACACTTTAAGCGGGTTGAAAAGTGTAATAAGCCTTAATATAAGTAAAACTGTATTAAAACCGTCCTTTAACTGCCTGACACTGCTTTTTCCCATTCTTTTATTCGTTGTAATACTTTTATATTCAACCACCCTTTTATCGCTTAAAAAGGCTATCGTTGAAGTTGTGGAAAATGAAAAACCGTCAGGAAAGAGGTGAAGATATTTTATAATAATATCCTTTTTTACTATGCGTAATCCAGAGTTAAGGTCAGGTATTTTTCTCCCTGCAAGAAAATTAGCTGTGATTGACAAGATCCATTTTCCCGGCGTCCTGCTCAGATCGATATATGAACCCTTTCCTCTTTTACCGACGATCATATCTTCGTCGTTCCATTCAAGCCAGAGTCTTTCAAGATCTTCAGGATTATGCTGTCCATCGGCGTCGTAAAAAGCTACGAGTTCCGTCTCGGCTGCGCCGATGCCGGTTTTTAGGCTTGCCCCGTATCCTCTATTGATCTTATGGCACATCGTTTTGATAAATCCAAATTTTTCAAGAATTGTTTTAGTCGCATCTTCTGAACCATCATTCACAACTATTATTTTCCAGCTGTGTTTTTCAGAAAAAGGTTTGAGTTTAATTATAGTATCGGAAACAGCTTTTTCTTCATTAAAGGATGGTATTATTACGGTAAGATTTTTCATTTGTGCCTCTTTATGTATAAAGTATAAAGATAAGGAAATATAGTGGAAATTAAAAAGAAAATAATTTCACCCAGAATAAACCATATCCTGCTTAAGATAGAAATCTCGGCGGCACTGCTGATAGACGATCCCAAAGCAATCAAAAGACCGGCGAAAACGCCCTCCCTAATACCGAAGCCGCCAGGCGAGAACACAGCCACAATTCCGACGCTAACACTGAATGGGAACAGAAAAATTACATGAATCGGATTTATAATTTGTATGCCGGTCGAATCAATGAAGAAATAGATGCCCATACCCCAAATTAGCCAGAAAAAAGTAGAAAGGCAGAGTAAAATAAAAATCTGTTTTCTTTTAAAACAGGGAACCGAAAACTTACTTTTTACAATTTTAGATATTATTAATGTAAATTTTTCGAACATATATTTTGACTGCAATGAAAAAAATGACAGGATTATTAAACCGAGTGAGATAAATTTGATGAAGGGACTAATCATCTCCAGCTGAAATACAGAAAACAAACCTGTTACAATTCCGCCGATTATTATATAAACCTGAAAAATTATAACATAAATAAATAATTTGCTGAACTGTTCTGACTCTTTTTGTATCTTTAATTTGTATGCAATAGCGTACACCATTGCGACCTTGCCCGGAATATACTTACTGAATATGGTTGTGCCCAGCGCAGTAAAGCATGAAGTGTAATTTGATGGAATACCATGGAACTTCAAGATCATGTTAAGTATGAATGGATAGAATAAAAATCCGGAAATTAGGAACAATATTGATATTATAAACCCTGAATTCAAATTTATCTTTGACAGATCTAGGTCGCCGGTTCTAAGCATTAAAATTGCAGCAAACAAAATCGAGAAGTAAAAGACGAAGGAGTAAACTATTGAATTTTTCATTGTCTGCCATCGTAAGTTGTTCAAATATAAGATAAAAAATAAAAAAAAGCTTTATTTTTGTATTTTAAGAGATTAACATTGGAATAGAAAAGATGAGGATAAAATGGTCAGTAAAAAAATTGCAGGTTATTCAAGGTTAGTCATAATCCTGTTTTTTGCGATATGGCTTTTCATTCAATCGCCTTTAAATCCTGTTTATAGCGAATGTTCTGACCCTGAGAAAGTCCATTTATACCTCACTTTCACGTTTTGGATATTAAGCGGCATATTTTTAGCCTGGATGCTATATTGCGTTAACAGGCGAAATTTCTATAATTATTCTACAGGAATTTTAGTATGGATTTACTTTCTCTTTCTTACATTTTTCACTTTTTTCGGTGTTGATTTTGCCGATCCCGGGTTTAGTCTTAGCAAACAATGGGCAATGTATCAAGGAATGTGGAGAGAGAACTTTGATTCTATAGCAGGGACAAATCTTATAGGAGGGTTATGGCTGTTAATCCCGGGTAAACCATTGTTGTTATGGGCAAAAATGGGATTTGTTATTTTGCAAACTTCAATTTTATATGTAACGATTAAAATATTGTTATTGTACTTTAAGCCGAAACAAGTATTTTTACCCGTACTCTCGGTTGGTATTTTTATTGCGGTATGGCATTATTACATGACTATAAATTATGACAACACTCCGTTTCTGGTTTATTTGACTTCCGTTTATTTTATACTAAAGGGAATGTATAACGAAAAAAGATCAAAACTGCACTTTATAGTTTCTGGAGTATTAGTTATAATTTCAATTTTCTGTAAAGTGACATATCTGCCCGCGATAATTTTATCTTTTCTTTTAATTTATTTGCGGAGCTACCTTTTCAACGATACGAACGCAAAAAACAAAGCAATGAATTTTTTTATTGGATTAATGATCGGAACCGGAATCGTTATATTGTTTTTGTATATTTCTGGTGTTGTAGATACTTATTTCAGATATTTTTTCGAACTTGCACAAGAGTCCGTGAGTTACAAAGATGTCGCAGAAATTCACAGTCAAAATCATTCTGTACCTGTTCTTTTTCGGAAATACAAAGATGATCTGCTGAGTATATTAAAAATTGTACCGTTCTATATAACTGTGATATTGTTATTGTCGTATCTGATTGAAAGATCGAGGAATAAAAAAATATTCAACTATGTTTTGATCGCCTTTTCAGGATATTACATTTACAGTTTTACATTTACGGCCAACATGTATAATCAGTTTTCCAGATCTTCACAGTTGAATGTAGTATCGCTTTTTACGGCGTTACTAGTAATCTGGATTGTATTTGAAAGGAGTTCTGTTATAAAAAAATACTTGTTGCCAGTAATTATGGCAATAAGCGTTTTCATAATATCATTTATCGGCAGCGATCTTTCGATTAGAGCAGCTTATCATGCGAATTCACTCCTCTTATTTTTTTCATTTGTGCTGATCATAGGCAAAGGTCAGATTATTAAAGTCGGAGGCATATCCTTTAAAATGAATATTATAATTCCATTAACGATATTGCTTATAGTTACAGGCTTGTATTTCCGTAAGGATAATATTTTTAGAGATGCCAATTTTCAATTTTTAAAATTTTCATTTTCATCCAGCTCTCTAATAGGAATCAATTCTACGCCACAAAGGGTTCAAGTTGTTGATTCTCTGTTGGATAAATTAAACACAATACCAGATCTCTGTAAGAAGAAGGTATTATATACAAACGATAATGCTCTAATGTACTATTTAACAGACACTGATTATCTCCTAGGCAGTCCTTGGGATTTTTTAGAGGATTATTACTATTTAGAAAAAAAACTTGATAAATTAATACCTGATTTAATTGTAACTTCTAAAAGAACCCACAGGACTTACACTTGGCCATTGGAAACATCTACTGACCCTTATGAAAAAAATGCAAAAATATATAATGAATTTTACGATTCCTTCATCAAGGAAAATAATTATGTTGAAGTATATAAAAATTCTTTTTATACTGTCTATGGTTTAGAAGATAAAGGTGTACGAGATGAACAAAGTGCCGAATAATGTCGAAATATCTGTCGTAATTCCCGCTTACAGATGTGAAAAGTTCGTTGAAGAGCTTCACAAAAGGCTGGTAAAGACATTAGAAAAAATTTGCGGCTCGTTCGAGTTGATTTTTGTCAATGATTGCAGCCCGGAAAATGACTGGGAAGTGATCATATCGCTGTCTGAAAAAGACAAGAGAGTAAAGGGACGGAATTTCTCCCGCAATTTTGGTCAGCACTGCGCTATAACGGCCGGACTGGAAGCATCAAGAGGAAATTGGATAGTGGTCATGGACTGCGATCTTCAGGATCAGCCGGAAGAGATCGAAAAGCTTTATAAAAAAGCAAAAGAAGGATTTGATATAGTTTATGCGCGAAGAGAGGAAAGAAAGGATAGTTTCTTAAAAAAATTATCATCGAAGCTGTTCTATAAAGTTCTTAGTTTTCTGACTGATATAGAGCAGGATGAAACGGTCGGGAATTTCGGGATTTACAGCAGAAAATCTATTGAAGCGGTAAAAAGCCTGAAAGAAAATCTGCGGTATTTCCCTGTAAAGATCAGATGGGTAGGATTCAGTTCGACGACAATTCCGGTAGAGCACAGCGCGAACAGGGACAGGGAGTCATCATATAATTTCAGAAAACTCTTCAGTCTTGCATTTGATGTAATGCTGGCAACATCAAATAAACCGCTGAAGCTTGTAGTAAAGCTTGGTATGATGATCTCGGCTATTTCATTTTTGTTTGCCATCTATCTTTTTATCAAAGCTCTGTCCGGGGATTATCTGATCGCCGGCTGGCCGAGCATGATAGTTTCAATATGGTTTTTATCGGGGATAATAATATTAATACTGGGCATAATCGGACTCTATGTGGGCAAAACTTTCGATGAGACAAAGAATAAACCTCTTTATATTATAAAGGAAACGACGGATAAAAATGACTGAAGAAAAAGACACAAAGAAATCAATTAAGATCACCGAAAAGCAGGACGCGCTGTTAAAAAAAATAGCCGGAGCAATAGCAATAAGAGGCATGACCGCACCGACAATATTTTTTCTGGAATCTGTTCAGCCTCTGAACTATATTGCGAGCCAGTTCATGGCTTATGTTGAACCTTTTTTGACATTCGTAATACCGAGGGAAGAGTATAATGATATTCAGCAGATCCTGGAGCAGCGTAAGGGGATAGATTATTTTCTGACAATTCTTGAAGACGAGGAATTTAAAAAGCAGCAGCACGACAAACAGGTCAAGCAGGACATTAAGAACATCAAGAAGATGGAAAAAGTTGCTGCCGAAGAGCGGAAAAAGCTTATGGAAAAGTTGAAAAAAGAGAAAGATCAGAAGTAATTATTAAAATTCTATGTTTTAGATAAAAAGAAACTCGTTACCATCTTTACCCGCCGGTACGACAATGCTCAAAAGAAGTTATTAAATTAATGTGGAGAGATACTATTTTAGGTAAACACATAGAATTTACCTTTGCTATCAATTCCTTTCAAAAACTTTGATAAAATGAGATCCGAATTTTCGGATCTTTTTATTTTCCAACCTGTTGAGAAAGCATTTGTCAATTTTATAGAAAGTCTCAGGGAAATATTGAGATATTCTGAATGTAAGTATCCTTAGTGCTATCATATGCGTAGGAAGGCTTATAATCTCATAAAAACCGTTCTCATTCATAACTTTTGTAGTCTGAGAATGAGTTCTGGCGTTCAGGTGCGCAGATGATATGATAGGTTTTGTTTTAAAAAACCTTTCGTGAAGTATTACATATTTTCCAGAAAGCCTGCAGATATTGTCTAATGACCTTTTCCATTCGTTATCATCCAGAATATGGTAAAGGACATCGAAAGAGTGAACGACATCAAAACTTCTGTCACTTCCCTTAATTTCTGAAATCGGGGAGCATATTTTTGAGATGCCTGGAGTTTTTATTCTATCGAGCCCGGTTTGAGATATATCAGCTGCTGTGACTTTGAAGCCATTTTCATGCAGAAAATCTGAGAAGAGACCTATGCCGCAGCCTGCATCGAGAGCTGTTTTCTCAAGCGGAAGTTCGAGCATATCAAGAACGAGCTTATATCGTTCCTTTAGAATTTTATAAATATAATAATTTGCAGTTTCGGAATATTTTCTTGATCCTACCGAAGCGATCTTATCTTTATCGGCTTTGTGTCTTTCTATCCAGTATTGTTTATCATCGAGCATAGATTTCCTTTTTATGAAAGCGAAAATCTAAGAAAATTAAAGGATTATGTCAAACATATATCTTGCTGATTTTAGATAAAAGAAATTCGTTACCATCTTTACCCGCCGGTACGATAATGCTCAAAAGAAGTAATTGAATTAATGTGGAGAATTTCTCTTCTAGATAAATTCAGCAAGATATACTACATATTTTTTTTGTGTAAAATAAAAATTAGATATATATTTCAACCGGTTTTTTAAATAAAGAGGAAATTATCATGCTGGACATGAAATACATCAGAGAGAATCCGGACAAAGTTAAAGCCGGGATAAAAAGCAAGAAAGTCGAAATTGATATAGACGGACTCTTGGAACTCGATAAGAAAAGAAGGGATTTCTTAGGCGAGGTCGAGGTCTTGAAAGCCGAAAGGAATAAAGCTACAACTCTTATATCTGAGCTTAAGCGTAAGAAAGAGAACGCTGATGAAATGGTCCTTAAAAGCAGAGAGATCGGCGAAAGAATAGTGGGTTATGACAACGATCTGAGAGATGTTGAAAAAAATATCAAAGATATTATGATGACTATCCCTAATCTTCCCCATGAAAGCGTTCCGGTGGGTAAGGATGCGGATGACAATATTGAGGTTAGAACGGGTGGGGTTAAGAGGAATTTTACTTTCACGCCGAAAGATCATATTCAGCTGACGGAAAAGCTTGGAATTATGGATTTTAAAAAGGCGAGCAGAATGTCAGGCTCAGGATTTCCTTTATATATAGGTAAGGGCGCGACGCTTGAAAGAGCGCTTATCAATTATATGCTCGATTATCATGTTAAAGACGGCTATGTTGAAGTTATTCCGCCGATACTTACTCTTCCGCATGCTATGGAAGGCACGGGTCAGCTTCCGAAGATGAAAGAGGATATGTATTACTGCGAAAAAGACGATCTTTATCTTATTCCGACAGGCGAGGTTACTATTACCAATATGCACAGGGAAGAAATTTTGTACGGCGAGAACCTTCCGCTTTATTATATCGGCTATACTCCATGCTTCAGAAGGGAAGCAGGAAGCTACGGCAAGGAAACAAAGGGTTTACTGAGGGTACATCAGTTCAATAAGGTCGAAATGGTTAAATTCGTTAAGCCTGAAACTTCTTACGATGAGCTTGAAGATCTGGTTAAAAGGGTCGAAGGGATTTTGGCGGAATTGAAAATACCTTACAGGATACTTCTGCTTTGCACGGGCGATCTGAGCTTCGGTGCCGCAAAATGTTACGATGTTGAAACATGGTCACCTGCCGAAGATAAATATCTTGAGGCTTCTTCATGCAGCAATTTCGTTGACTTTCAGGCGAGAAGGATGGATCTTAGATTCAGACCTGAGCCTGGAGCGAAACTTGAATATGTTCATACCCTTAACGGCAGCGGGCTTGCGACTTCAAGGCTGATGGTGTCTATTTTAGAGCATTATCAGAATGAGGACGGAAGCATTACGGTGCCTGAGGTTCTTAGAAAATATACCGGATTTGATGTAATAAAATAGATTTTACGAACAATATATACCGCAGTCCGAAAGCCCGTAAATCACTTTATGGCTTGCTAAAATATGTTGTTCTACAATTATTCCGTTGTTCTCTGAAATGATTTTTCGCGGGGGGAAAGAATTATAAGGAATGGGATTTAGGAATTGGTATATTATTTTTGTTTTTTAGGCGGTTCGAATATTAATTTTTGGCTCATACGGGTAATCACAGCTTTACCTCTACTATTTAACGAAGGAGTAAATTTAACTTTTTTTATTGCTTCAACAGCAACTTCTCCAAACCCTAAATTTGGAGGTTTTTCTAAAGTAACAG
>Ga0209417_1003253_pt1 | contig 22258 bp, 19 predicted proteins | sample RifGroF2_FD_184002 | JGI IMG/M metagenome (GOLD analysis project Ga0209417, IMG submission 184002) | Groundwater microbial communities from Rifle, Colorado, USA - Groundwater F2 (SPAdes) (version 2) | ecosystem: Environmental > Aquatic > Deep subsurface > Groundwater | place: Rifle, Colorado... | reverse complement strand
TTAAATGTTTGATTATCTTTATTTTCGCCCCGAGCTTACGCCCCTAAGGCCATTTCGTCAAGACTCACATCTGTTTTCTATCTAGTCACATTCGTACGAATGTGACTAAGATGCTTATGATACCATTCGCGCGCCTGCCTGCGGTAGGCAGGAATTAGACCAGGTTAAATTTAAAAAATGAAACTCCACGGGCGTAAGCCCGTGGTATCTTTACAATACAAGCTGCACTTGTCCAATAGTTGAAACTATTGGAGGTGCTACTTTATCCACGCCTTTACAGGCGTGGTTTTAGTTAAGGTATTGAAGGCATATAAAAAAGTGCGAAAGGTATTGGAATCCTTTCGCACAGAAATTTAGATGAGATTTGATTCTATTTAAGCAGAATCATTTTTTTGGTTTGTACGAACTTGTCTGCTTGGAGACGGTAGAAATAGGTGCCGGATGGGAGGGCTGAAGCATTAAAGGAGGCTTCGTAGGTTCCTATGGGCTGATACTCATTAACGAGTATCTCTACTTCCTGCCCCAGCAGATTGTAAATGGTGAGATTGACCTCAGTGTTGTGAGGTAGCTCGTAACGAATTATCGTTACGGGATTAAAGGGATTAGGGTAGTTCTGTAACAGAGCATATTCTGTCGGTATTCCTGGTATCGGTTCAACCGAGGTAACAAAGTCCACGTATACCGTGAACTGCAGTTGGCCTTGGGCACCATGCTCATCTTTCACAAGCACGGTGGCTGTGTACCAACCGGTATCGGTCAACTGTCCGGTAACCTGAGCGGTTACTTGGCCTATACCCATAGCGGGTAATAGCAACAATCCTGGCACGCCTACTTCGCCAGCTTGGGTGACTAAAGTGTCGCCATCTATATCTTGGAATAAGAAATCCCAATTATAGGTACTGTCACGATAGACAACAAGAGTGTCAGGCCAGGTGCCTGAGAAGTATGGCAGATTATTCACTGGTGGAACGTAGAGTTCTACCTGTATTACCCAGGAAAGAGTATCCAGTCCGCCAAAGCCATCATCGGCTAATACGGCAATGGGATGATAGCCAGTATCATTGATACCGGGTACTCCCTGAAGTACCACATTGGTAATGCCTTCAGTTAAGAAGGTGAGCCAACTGGGCTTGGTAAGCCAAGAGAATGATACGGTGTCGTCATCCAGATCTTCAACATTAAGTTGAACTTGATAACTACTATCAACCCACGCGTGGGTTGGTGGTGGAGGCGGCATGAAATGAGGTTTTCTGTTGACTTTAAGACTGAACTCCTCATTGACTACATTGGCATCTGTGTCCTGAACGGCCACAGTGATATCAAATCTTCCGCCTTCGGTGGGGGTACCATTTATCAATCCGGAATAGTTGCCGATATTCAATCCTTGAGGATTGCCTGTCATGGAATATTCCAATCCCATGCCTATGGCATTCACTTGATAAGTGAAGGCTTCACCGAACTGAATCAGCTTATTGCTAATAGGCTCGATAGTAACTGGTGTTACATAATCGTAGCGGTAGATTTTACCACCACCACCTACCCAACCATGCCGTTGGTCTGGTGTGTGGATACTGGTTAAAACAACTGATGTTACTTCCATCAAAGTGCTCCATGTTGTACCACCATCAGTGCTCTTAAGGATTCCATTCAAGGCTACTGTACCACTCAGTTTACCTGTAACAAATATCGTGCCGGTTCCGGGGATTATAGATAATCCTTCTTTAGCACCTTGATCAACCCAACTGTAATGGGGGTTCCATGTAAAACCTCCGTCAGTTGAACGATACAAATATGTATCATCAGGGTTTGACCATATATTTGCTACCAAAGCATAACCCAAGTTGTTGTCCTTAAAGCTCACTCTTTGAACTTGATAGTCAGATGGAAGCGTGGTGCTTATCCAACTATTACCACCGTCCGTAGTAAGGGCTAATAAACCTTCATCAGCATAGACAATGAAATTTAACGAATCAAAAATGAACAACCAAGATGCGTCAAATTGAGAATAACTAGTTAAGTCCCACGTAGAGCCATTATCCGATGTCTTCATAATCAGAAGATTATTAGGCGTTACGGACTGAGATCCAATAAACCAGATACTTGAGCCTACTTGTTCAATCTGAATCCAATGACTTTGGGAAGCTGGGTGTGTTTGCTGAATCCAATCAGCACCACCGTTGGTAGTGCGATAGATGTAGCCTGGACCTGAACCAGTATTAGTTCCACAAGCCCAACCATTTAGGTTATCCTCCATGTACACATCGTACATGTTGAAAGGCAATGCAACATTTAGTTGCACATCAAAAGTATTTCCACCATCTGAGGTGTGAATTATCTTTTGCGAACCAATGTGGCTGAACCAACCGTTTAGGGAATCGGTAAAATGGAAACCATTAAAGGCTCCTGAATTGTTGTAGGCTTCTTGCCACTGTGCATTTGCTATAGGCGCCATGATAGACGCCAATGCAAATAATGCAAATATAATTAAGCGTCGCATGACGTACTCCTTTTTATTTTGTGATTATAAATTTGCCCCTTCGACTAAAGCTCAGGGCAAGTTGTTTTTTAAAGTGCTTTCAATAACGTTAAACCTACTTATAGTATGTGCATAAAAAACAGGTTTAACAAGCTATCATACACCAAGTAAGGTAATTTGTCAAGGTGTAATAACAATATACACAGTTAATAAGCCGGATTTTTGGCTAATATTAAAACTTGCCAAAGTATTGACAATCCTGCCTGTAGACATTGACAGTCAGGTTCAAGCAACAAACCACACACCCATTATAAATAACGGGTGTGAAACATGTCTCTCATTGCAGAGTATTTGAAATTACCCTTTAATTAAGTATTTTCTAAGCTTACAGGATTCGTAACATTTTCTTGTCACCTGCTATAATAGTTATATGACATCGACAAGAAAAGATCTTCATAAATTTCAAAAAACTGGACTTTTCGTTTTTCACGGCACACCAGTTAAAGTAAAGGATTTAAATCCACGTCAGGCTTATAATTACGTCAAAGGGGTACGTACAAGGGACGGTAAGCCAGCAGTATTTGCTACACCATTTGTAGATCTGGCAATATTTAGGGCTGTAGTAAACCGAAAAAATTGTCCAAGTAATTATTGCAGTGGTTTTTCATATCGCAACAAAAAGTTGGGATTTCGCGCTTCAAAATTTACACTAGACCAGTTAAATAATAGTTCCAAGGGGTATGTTTATATATTTAAGAAGCATGATTTTATGAAAAGTAATCCGTGTGAAAGCGTGGCGTTTAAAAAGGTAATGCCATTCAAACTGGTAAAAGTAACAAGCAAAGATTTACCTAGCAAAATATTTATAATAAAAGGTGGTAAATAAAAAGCAGGGTTTGTTAATTAACCCCTGCTTTGTTGACTAGACTATCCTGAAATAACTCTAGTCTTTGTTTGATGTGCGAAAAAAGTTGTTTTTCTGCTTCGCAATAATAATTCTTGTGGTTACCATGGGCATCAAAAATACTATAATATCTAGTACAACCCCCTTGGCAAGCGTCGTACCATTTACAACTTGTACAACCATTACGGATATCGCCTATTCTTTCTATATAGCGCAGGTACGCCTCGCTTTCTATTATAGGTTTCCAACCTTGAGATACATTCCCGAAGCACCACCTTTCATCAAGATGATCATCCTCACACGGATAAGCGTCTCCATTATAGTTGACGGAAAAGAATTGCTGGCACTGCCCAGAAAATGTACAGAGACGGTATTTGCCCCCCAAGAATCCCTGCATGATACTGTGAAACTGCCTTATGACTATTTCTGGGTTATCCTCATTACACCACCTGTCAAAAATTCGGCACATAAAGTTACCATAAGCAGTAGGTGAAGGAGCGATAGCTATCTGTTTACCAGATTCATTTGTACCCTTAGTAGGGTTAAATGCCATCTTAGTGATGCCGACTGACCGAAAGAAATTATAAATAACTTCTGGATAATCTACATTTTGGTCAGTTATTACTGTAATGGTTCCCCATCGTTTATGACCCAACTCTTGTAATAATTTAATGGAGTTTAGTACCTTAAGGGCTGTTGGGTTATCCCCATTATCGCGCCTGTATATATCATGTAATTCAGGAGGACCGTCGATACTGATTCCGAGATGGAAGTCATTGGCAATTAAGAATTTTACCCATCTTTCGTTTAACATTGTTCCGTTGGTTTGTAACTTGTTGGTGACAACCTGATTGGGTAATCTATAATGACTTTGTATTGATACAACTTCATCAAAAAAATCAACACCCGCGAGGGTTGGCTCGCCACCCAGCCAGTCAAATTCAGCGCATTTCGGATTTGCCTTGATTGTTTCTTCAATCAGTTTCTGAAGAACCGCTTGAGGCATGGGGGTTACCTTATTTTGATCTGTAGAACGATAGAAACAATACGCACATCTTAGATTGCAGCCGACCGAAGTCGCCTTTATAATCGGTATTATTTTCATTTGTAAACCTCTTTTTGTTTAAAAATTGGGGTCGGATTTATTATGCCGACCCCTTACTTCAATCACTGTGACTGTGATCGGGGCCTTCATCCCAGTCGATATCCCATATTGGTTCTGGGCTACCGTCCGTGGGATTATGGGACGCCTCTTCTATAGCAAGTGTAAACAGGCGTTCCCCTTGAACAGACTCAGTATTCTTCTCGACATTTTCATGATCCATAAGGATTACCTCCTCTCTATCTTTAGTTGTCAAGAAGCATTATTTATTGGGTATTAAACCCAGCATCAACTTAGGCTCAAAATATCAATATGTCAAGTGTTTACTGGTGACTATTTTATTACCATCTTTCTTTTAATGCTAATTGCCTTGACTGTAATTCCTTTTTATAAACTCCTATAGGTTCTAAGCCGGCTTGTTTACGCCTAATATTTAATCTGATTCTATTTTGCACTGGCCACATTACTAAAACTCTTTTCTTATTCAGGCGAAATTGCGTGCCGTAAAGTTGCGGCTTCCCTCTATTGACTCGCACCCTATCCTCCAGATATGCTTGCTGCCAAAGGGGAACTTTTTTCTGCCGAACGCTCTTTTTCATCAGCTCTAAAAATTTTTCCTGCAGTTTAACATCAAAATCCGCGTGCTGGGCTATAAGCCAAGCGGCATGAGAACCGTCCTCACCAAACCTACCTTTATCAGGCCAGCCAGAACTCTCTACTATTTGTGCCAGTTGCTTGGCTCTTTTGGCATCAGCATTTTTATTCCATTTCTTTTTTACCCCTTCTCATGGCTTGATCTGCGCGCGCTAAAGCCAAAAGTTTACGCCTTATTTTCTGATTAATAGTAATAGTTTAATAAACAATAAATATATATATCATACCGCGTAACAAAAACCGCCTGATGCCAGGCGGTTTAGAAATTTCTTTAGCTTATAACTTTTATTTCAGTATTATTACCGGAGGCTGGTTAGATATATTTAAGTCAGAATCACCCGAGCCTAGATTACCGGCTGCATCCTTGAATACATTGGCAAAATCTACGGTTAACTTGCCGTTGTGACCCACGCCAGGATTATCATCAAAATGAACATTAAAGCAGGCGTATTCAGATTGAGGCACGATAAAACAACTGAATGAGCAATGCATATTAGCTGGTAATTCACTACAATTGTATTCTTGTAAAATACCCCCTTGTGGCTGCCAATACAAAAGCGGATCAGGCGGATTGGGAGCAGAAGCAAATTCACAACCAATACAATTCGCCATATATAAAGGCCAGTTGGAATTTGTTACCCAATCAATTTGGTTTAGGGTGGAGGCGGTGTAATTGCGCCCACTACTGGGCCGAGGATCAGTGATTATTGTAATGTCATCGGGAGCTATCGGCCCAACAGTATCAATTTCCACTGAATGAACAGTTTCTTTGGAAATATTACCCGCGGCATCCTGCGTTTCAAAGACGAACGAATACATGCCATCGCCACCCAACTGCGGCGGCGGATCCAGCGCGGCTAATACATATTTCACAAAGTTATGCCACAAGCGAGCAAAGAATCCGGCTGGTGGCGCATCATCAGCCTTACCAATCTGCCCGGTATAACACCCTGCCGGTAAAGAGTATTCGGTTACGCCTGGGGCCAAACACACGCCACTGCCGCACGGACCTTGCGGCCCGACAGTATAAACATTGTTGCAGGTATTTCCAGAAGCAACGCCGTTCGTCAATGGATCAGCCCCAGAGTTAAAGCGGACAACAGGCGTAATATTATTAGTTGGCGATGGCGTGGTGGGAGGAATAAGAAAGGGGCTAAAGTTTATTACTGTGGGATTAGGTGAAGTAATGTCATAAAGGCAAGCCGGAGAATATGCTGAAAAATTGCTAAAATTACCAGCCTTATCTTGTGCCCAAATCTGCCAGGCATATTTATCATCAATCGGTGGGTCATAAAGGTAACTGGTACCATCAGATTGAGCAAAGGATAAAAATGCAGGACTAATACAAGCGCCATTAGGAATAGAAGACGGGTCGCAAGTGTTGGTTCTGACGCCATAACCATAAAACCGAATTCCAGAAGTATCATATGAAGCTTGCCAGTCAACTTGTATAGGTGCGTTGGTGATAAAATATGGACACTGAACATCCGCCGGCGTAGTAGGAAGAACAGTATCCATTATTCCCATATCAATAGCTGTAGACCAGTTACCTGCTAAATCCAAAGAATAAGCTTGCAGCCAAAATTCTCCTTGGTAATTTACTATGCTGGCTAGATCTCCTGGATTAATACTGGTTGTCCAACTGCCAGCGTTGCAGGGTATACCAGTAGCATACGGATATGTATTAATGTATAAAATCATATAACTAGTATCAGTTGAGCATGAACCAGAGACTACTACTGGATCCATAAAATTATTGATTATCGCCTGGTTAATATAGTTTATGCCTGCATAAGTCTCTCCAAAGTTGTTAAAAGTGGGAGCTGCTGGCGGTGTGGCATCTATGGTTACATAATGATTAGCAGACGCCTGATTTCCCGCCTTATCATAAGCCACCACATAAAAACGATATTGCCCATCACCGCCTGTTTGGGCGTTAGCTGATTTAAAGAAAATATTCTTTAACCACACCAAGGGGTGCTTAAAGAAATTATTAAAAACATCACCCCCACCACCCGGCGTGTAGCATGCAGACGGCATGGTGAATGAACCTGGATTACTATAAGTAGTGGCAGTACCACAATTGGTACCATCTGGCCTACGGTAATCAGCTACGAATCTATCTATACCACTTAAGGCATCTGTACCCGAAACATTTATTGATGGGGTTTTATTATTAGTTATAGTGGGGCCAGTTAAAACGGGTGGTGATGGATTAACCGCATCCACCTGGTATGGGCCTGAGCATTGGATACTACTTTGATTACCAAGGCTGTCGGTGGCGTGAATACAAAGACGCCAGTCGCCATTGCCACTTTGGCTTTGGACGGCGGAACAGGGTGAGGTCCCACTACAAGTAAAACCAATGTTACCGACAGTTCCCGGGTCACAACTTGAGCTTGTGGTCCAGCAACGTCGCATACTCGCAACCCCGTCCGAATCAGTTCCCGTAACCATAACGCCGATGGAATTTGAAGCCCACGGTCGGGTGGTGGGATTAAAAGAAATACTCGGCGGACTAGTATTACAAGTATAAATCGCTTGGGTGTTTGTTGAATTACCGGCCCCATCACAAGCTATAGCTTTCACAGTGGTAGTTGCTGTAATTCCGGGTAGTGATAATAAGCCTGAACTGCATGTTGGAGTGCCAGTATTAACGGTATAACGGACTGTAACTGGCGGCGACGTGGGCGAACCAGTATCCCAACCATAACCAAAAACATACAGGGGGTTAGTAGCTGAACAAGCATAAGTCCCTTGGGACGGAATCAATAGTATTGACGGATTTGTTATGTCTTTAATTACCCGCACCGGACTCACGGGCGTTCTGGGGTCAAGCGAATCTGTGCTCACGCCGCCACAGTGAACGCCATTTTCATCAATGCAATTTCCGGCGGAATCAACCACATGCAACCCATACCACCAAATACCAGCGCCGGCTCCATTGTCGGTCCATGATGTTGAGGTGATGTTTCCAGACACATTAGTCCAGCCAGTCGGATAGCTAGTGTCGCTTGTTCTGTAAACCTGATAATAGGCAATGTTACTACCCCCCGTGTCAGAGGCGGTAAAAGTGATTACCGGCGCTGAGCTAGTGGGCGTTAGAGCGTTTAACGATAACACCATCGGCGCAATAATATCCTGACAAGTAGTCACAGAGTTCGAAGCTACCGACATAACGCTGTCAGCACTGGTTTTGAACACCTCAACCTTATACGTGCTATTGCCGCACGAGGCATTGCTGTGCAGCCACGAAGTGGCATTTGCCCCCAGGGTGGCTATGATCGGGTAAGTATTGCCGCCATCGGTACTCCGCCGAACATAGTAGCCATTCTCCTCATTTGAATTATCGGTCCACTGCAAATTCACGTTTTGATAACCGGACAGGGTGGCACTGAGGTTAGTCGGGGTGGCTAGGCGCCTAACATAGTGTCCGCAAACTGTGGTTGACCAATTGCCCGCGTTGTCGCGGGCGCGCGTGCATAAATTCCAGCCGGCTGCGCCTGGGTTATTATCATAAGTTAAGGAATCAATAGTAGTGCCATTGTTAAAAGCGGTGAAAGGCTCACAAGTAGGATCTACCGTCAAACAATACCCGGTGAAAGCAATGCCGCTCGGGTCGGAATAAGTAACTGCCACATTAAGCGGCGCGTTTTGAAAATAAACGTTTGGCGCCGGGTTGCGGGCTTGCAGTGTTGGCGGGGTGGTGTCGGGCGGGTCAGGATCATAAATAAGAAAATTGCGCAAGGCCACGCTATAGGGAGCAGCATAATAATTGCCTCTAGTGTATTTGACTTCCAACGAGTAAGTGCTGCCGGCATTCCAAAAATTTGTGATATTGACGGATTGGGGGGCCCAAACATTATTAGCCAAACCGGAATGGATAGAATCTGCTACCAAAGCGCCATTTATGTAAATCCTTACTTTAACAGTTGCAGTATTGTAGCCCTTAACACCATAAGTAAAGTAAACATTATTTACGGAAAACGAAGGGGTAAAAGTATCGGTAAAGGCGGTGTAGTAGGTGCTGCTGTCAGGCTCGGTTTTGGTGTAAGTATTATTGTTCTGATATATAACAAGTGCCTGAGCTACGCCGGAAAAATAAAAGAACATGGCCAAACTTATCAACACAAAACCCAACCGCAGAATAAGTTTCCGGGCCGAGTGCACAGCTTGGTTGGCGGGCAGATCTATATAAGACATCATGTGATTATAATTGTGCCCTTATTTTTACTTTAATACTATATTACTATAGCACATTTGAGCCTGGCACGCAACTAAAAACCTAATTAACTTAAGTTAGGCAATAAAATAATCACTCTTCAGTACTAAACTGGCGGTATATCTACAACTGGCTAGTTTTATGGTATAATAAACCAAGTTAATTTACTAAATAATTTAAAAACATATGCCAGATTCAATTTCCAGTATGCCCTCAAGCGCCAGCCCAAAAAAAGGCGCTCCTATGGGCTTAATTATTGCCGTGGTGGTTGTAGTAATACTCGCGGCTGTGGCTTATTTTATGTTCAGCGGCGGACTTAAGCCAAAACCAGGCGGACAACCTACGTCTCCATCCGGCCAAACAAGCCAAACTGAACAAGCACCAGTACCCACACCCAATGAAGTTTATTCTTATGTCGGGGAAGTAAAAAGCGTGGGCAATGGTCAAATCACCGTATTTGCTAAAAAGGAAATGAACTTACTGGCCGCGGATGCCACCTTAACTGTAAAGGCTGATGCTAACACGCAAGTGATTAAACGCACTATCCCGCGCGTCCTGCCGGAAGAAGGCGGCGCCGGATTGTTCAAACAGGAAAATATTTCTGTTTCTGATATTGCTGTTGGTGATCAGGTTACGGTAGTAGCTTCTACCAACCTCAGAGGAGTCACCACTTTCACCGCCTCGCGTATTGAAGTACTGAACGTGCAGTAATTGTTGTTAAAGTTAAAACACCCTCGCTCCTGCGGGGGTGTTTTTGTAATAAAGATTTTAACTTAAATCTTTGCTAATTTTTTAGCTTCCTTCAAAGCTCGCTCCAGTACTACATCTTTACCGCTTTTAATATCTTCTAATTTAGGTTTAACTATAATATGTGGCTTTATCCCCATGCCTTCAATCGGCTGGCCTGTGCGACGATAAAAACGCCACGTTGAAATTTGATAAGAAACTTTTTTTCTACCATAAGTAGTTGAAAACATTCTTGGACTACCGCTTCCACCTGCCGTTGACTCACCAATAAGCATGACACGTTGATTATCTAACATGCCGGATATAAAAAGTTCAGACGCACTCATACATTGACTATTAATTAAAATAATCACGGGCAAATTAAGGAACGGATGACGTCGTGTAAAATAATAAAATGACTTTTTAGTCTTCAAAGAATTCTCAGATAATCTTCTTTCCGATATGCCAACGGGCACAGTTGTTGAAAAGAAATGCCCAGCAAAATAAGCTGCCCTGGGTTGACTACCACCCCCATTGCCTCGTAGGTCTATAATTATGGCTCGCCCCCGTAATCGGGCAACTTTATTGATAGCTTCTTCTATCTGATTGTTATTTATTACTTCTTTACGCCATGAAATAATGCGTATATAAATAACGTCATTCTTATATTTATATATCGTTATTGGCTTTATATTTTTTTGATTTTTACCTGCTCGATGACGTGTAACAGTGATGAGTTTATTGCCTATCTTAGTATTAATCAAAATGTGCGCGGGTTGCTTGATATAACTAGAAAGAATGAACTTTAAAGATTGGCTTATACGGAAGTGCCGCGTAGGCCCAGTTACACGTGAATAGTGATATCGCAGCAACGCACGCGGCGATAAGCCGTCAATTAATATAATTTTCCCTAAAAAATTTCCCTTCCTGATTAAATAAAAATTATCCCCATTCTGTGCTACCTGGTATCCTTTGGGTAAATAAAATTTTTTCGTGGGATACTTGTTTAATTTAGAATGACTGTTTCCAAAACGTGCAAAAAATCTTTCCAAAAAAAGAAAAAAGTCTGTGTCACTCTTATTAATACCAGGAAATTGCCAACTAAAATTTCCAGCGAATTTATTAAATGCGACTAATTCACTTTTCTTACTAAAAGGAAATGCCCCTCTTATTGAACTAACTATCACACGCCATACTTTGCGGCGTTCATTTATTATGGTTTTGCTCTTCATAATTATCTTATTTTATCACCCTTAGCCTTACTTAGCTACCTTAGGTAAAAGTCTTTGATTGATTAAAGGGACAAATTTTGCTATAATCAGCTTGCTTAGAATTAACAATAAACCATATGAGTACACTAACTTGGATAATCGTAATAGTTGTCGCCGCTATAATTTTTTGGATAGTGGCAACTTACAATCGCTTAGTATCTTTAAAAAATCGCACTGAAGAAGGCTGGAGCGATATTGATGTGCAGCTGAAAAGGCGCTATGACCTGATTCCAAACTTAATGGAAACAGTCAAAGGCTATGCCAAACATGAAGAGGGTGTTTTTAGTAAAGTTACTGAAGCTCGCACTAGTGCGATGAGTGCCCAGGGTGTAGAGGCAAAAGGCAAAGCAGAGAATATGTTGACTGGTGCTTTAAAAAGTTTATTTGCCGTGGCCGAGGCTTACCCTGATCTTAAAGCCTCAGTAAACTTTGCTAAATTACAGGACGAACTATCAGACACTGAGAATAAAATCCAGGCCTCAAGGCGATTTTATAACGGCATGGTGCGCGATATGAACACGCTTATAGAAACCTTCCCTTCCAATATTATTGCCAACATGTTCAAGTTCATGAAACGAGAATTCTTTGAAATTGAGAACGAAGCGGCCAAGCAGAACGTTAAAGTGGAATTTTAATTAGATATTTAGTAGTGGTGACGCTGGATAACTAAACCTTAAAGACAATATCATTATTGTTTTGGGGTTTAAATTTCTTTACGTACCGACGGTACGCTTTCTTATAATGCTTGGTCCAGTTGTCAGGATGGTCTTCTGAACGATAAGCCTTACCCCATTTTTTCCTTTCACGAATCACTCTTCTTTCGTCAGCTCGAACAAAATTGACCCTAAGATAGATGGTCTTGTCCCACAATTTGCTTATCTTGAGTTCTGGATGAAAAAGAAAACTCCCCTCAATGACCAAAACTTTTTTTGACAGATTAAAAATTTTGGAAGGATCAAATTCGTTCATGTCATAATTATAGGTCTTTAATTTTATTACTCGCCTTCGTTTGGCTATAAATGCCTTAACTAATTTTTCCACATCACCATAACGATACCAGCTGTATTCAAAAGCCTGTGATTTATCTTTGGCTTGTTCAATCATTCGTTTCCTAACTTTCCAATGATGAACAAAATCATCCAAATGAACCACGAGTACTTCAATCGCTACTACTAATTTAGGGTGAGCCTGTGTCCACGCCTTAATTTCTTGATTAATTGCTTGGGCAATTCTCTCTGAGCTAGTCATATCATTTAGTTTATAAAAATAGGCTTAATAAGGGAAGGTTGGAGGGTGATTGATTTATGGAATGTTTTTTGATAGAATTCGGCTAGAATCGCGTTAATAAGTATCTATTGTATTATTTATGTACGACGCTATTGCGGCCAATAAAAGAAAATCCTGGATACTGGTTATAGCCTTTATGGCTTTTATCGGGTTATTGGGGTACTTTTGGGGCCAGTATTCAGGTGATACTTTTGGGGCGCTGTCAGTGGCAGGAGTTATCGCCATTGTCATGGCTTTAGTGAGTTACTTTAGCGGCGATAAAATCGCCTTGTCTTTAGCTGGCGCCAAGCAAATAGAAAAACGCGAGGCTAACCCCTACGTTTGGAATATGGTGGAAAATCTTTGCATTGCCAAAGGTCTGCCGATGCCTAAAGTTTACTTGATCCCAGAGCAAACCATTAATGCTTTTGCTGCCGGCCGCGACCCTGAGCATTCTTCTATTGCTTTAACTGCCGGCGCGGTAGCTAAACTAGCCAATGAAGAATTGGAAGGCGTAATTGCACATGAACTTTCCCATGTATCTAATTACGATATCCGTTTTGCCACTATCGTAATTGTTTTACTGGGAACCTTATCAATTTTATCAGATATTTTTTTACGTTCCACCAGTTTTGTAGGCGGCGGCCGTCGCTCCAGCTCACGCGGCGGCAATGCTGGGGGTGTACTTATATTAATCGGTTTAGTACTAGCAATACTTTCACCCCTAATTGGAAAAATAATTCAGTTGGCAATTTCCCGGCAACGTGAATTTTTAGCTGATGCTTCCGGCGCGCTTCTTACCCGCTACCCCGAAGGCTTGGCCCGCGCCTTGGAAAAAATCGGCCAAGAAGGATTACCTATGCAACGAGTTTCCGAGGCTACCGCGCATCTTTACCTGGCCTCACCGTTTGGCGCCAAACCAAATTTTTTGGGCAGACTTTTTATGACCCATCCGCCCCTAGCTGAAAGAGTGGCGGCTTTGCGAAAAATTACGTAATAAATCTTATAATTTTACGTATAATATAATAGCTCCTAAGCTATTGATTTTTAGCGCGTAATAAACTATTCTTTAGGCACGCTTATGCTTGATATTTTCTCCAAATTCACCACCCATTATCAAAAAACTTTGTCGTTGGCCCGCATGTCCGCTAATAATGCTGGGCGTAAACAGCTGGAGCCGGCTGATGTTTTGCTGGCGTTGGCTTCCCAGCGCGGCAGCTTATCAGCTGAGATTTTAGATAAACATGGCCTCTCACCTTTACAATTGCACGCCAAACTGAATACCCAACCAGCTCAGGCAACTATATCTCTACTAAACGACGAACCTAACGAAGAGACCTTGCTGGATATTTTAAGTGATGAGTTGAGCTTAACCGTTAAAAAAATTGTGGAAAAATCTGTGCTGATTGCCTGGCGATTACAGCATCAATATATCGGCACTGAACATTTGCTTTATGCCATTGTAACCAGCGAGGAATCCGAGGTAAAAAGCTTGTGGCTTAAACTGGGTACGAATTTACGCAGCTTAAAGCAAAGTGTTAATTCAATTTTAAAAAGCACCTCCAAATTCCCTGACATTACTGAGGCTTTTGCCCCCAATGAAACCAAGCCGGAAAACGGCCGAGAGAACGCCACACCAGCTTTGGATTTTTTCTGCACTGATCTTACCAGCAAGGAAATTCAAGATAAGGTTGACCCAGTGATTGGCCGGGCTAAAGAAATCCAAAGACTTATAAACATTCTTGGCCGACGTACTAAAAATAATCCCCTGTTGTTGGGTGATCCGGGGGTTGGTAAAACTGCAATCGTTGAAGGCTTGGCTAAAAAAATCATGGAAGGTAAGGTACCGGAATTCCTGCTTGATAAAAAAATAATGGCCCTAGATTTAGGGCTGGTGGTTGCGGGCACAATGTACCGTGGCGAATTTGAAGGACGCTTAAAGCAAATTTTGGACGAACTTAAAACTCACCCGGAAATTATTTTGTTTATTGATGAGGTTCATACCATTGTCGGTACTGGCGCCGCCCCAGGCAGTTTAGATTTGGCTAACATCATCAAGCCAGCGCTGGCTAAAGGCCTGGTGCGCTGTATTGGCGCTACTACCCAGGAAGAATATAAAAAATCAATTGAATCCGATGCCGCCTTAGAACGTAGGTTCCAAGTAGTGCAAGTAGTGGAACCGACGCCTGAGGAAACTGAGGCGGTGCTAAAGGGTATTAAAGCCAATTACGAAAAATTCCATGGCGTTACCATTACCAATGAAGCGATTGAGGCGGCTGTCAGCCTATCGGAAAGATATTTACCTGATAAATTTCTGCCAGATAAAGCCATTGACCTGGTTGACGAGGCGGCCAGCCATGTCCGCACCTCATATTTACCCCAAGGCAATTCCAAAAAAATCCGTGAGTTTGACGCTCGCCTTAAGCAACTACAACAAGCTAAAGAACTAGCCGTGCAAGAAGAGAATTTCCCGCTGGCTAACGCTCATAAAGAAGAAGAAGCCAGGGTTAAACATGAGCTGGAAAACTTAAAGAAAAATCGGAAAACGGGCGAGGAAAAAATCGGCACAATTTCCCGGCCAGAAATTGCTCAGGTGGTATCGCAAATTACTGGCGTACCAATTACTGAACTGCTGGCTGAAGAAAAAACCAAATTGATGGCTTTGGAAGAAAAACTATCAAGCCGAATCGTGGGACAGGCGGAAGCAATCAAGGCTGTAACCCGTGCGATCAGACGCGGCCGCCTAGGTTTGGGTAATCCTAATCGCCCGCTTGGTTCATTCCTGTTTTTAGGGCCATCCGGCGTTGGCAAAACTGAGCTAGCTAAGGCAATAGCGGAAATTGTTTTAGAAGACCCACAAGCTTTAGTTAGGCTTGATATGTCGGAATTTTCCGAAGGGTTTAATATTTCCAAGCTAATCGGCGCCCCGGCTGGCTATGTTGGCTATAAAGATTCAAATAAATTGACTGACGTGGTCAGGCGAAAACAATCGGCTATTGTTTTGTTTGATGAGGTGGAAAAGGCCCACCCGGATATTTTCAATCTGCTACTACAAGTACTAGATGAAGGGCATTTGACTGATGCCTCAGGCAAACAGGTGAACTTTAAAAATACTCTTATTATCATGACCTCCAATTTGGGCTTAAAAGAATTAACCCAGCAAGCCAAACTTGGTTTCACCGCTGAAGTTGATAAAGCCCAAAGTAATTGGGCTAATGAGTGGCAGGAAACTAAAGATCAATTAATGGGTGAGGTAAAAAAATTTTTCCGGCCAGAGTTTCTCAACCGCCTGGACGGGGTAATAATCTTCAATCCATTAAAAGAGTCGGATTTAGCTGAAATTGTAAAACTGCAAGTAACTGAGTTGAACAATCGCTTCCAGGCACAAAAACTTGATCTAACAATCCGCTTAGGGCGCGGCGTGGTTGGGGCGATTGCTAAACTGACTTTTTCACCCCAAGAAGGCGCGCGTGGCATTAAACGATATTTAACCGATAAAGTAGAGGATCCAATTACCGCCCGGCTGTTACAAAGCAAAATAAAACCGCCAGCCAATCTCACTTTATCAGTTAAAAACGGACAGGTCATTCTAAAGTAAAGGTAAGGGCTAAGAGCAAAAGATTATGTTTAAAAAAACTGCTCAAAACCCTTTCTCATTACTTAACGCCGCTTGGCAGTGGCTGCTAGAAGCTATTTTCCCCCGCCGCTGCCTCAATTGCGGCCGCTGGGGCGCTTGGTGCTGCCCCGTTTGTCTGGCCTCGCTTACCTATCCGCGACAGCTTCACTGCCCGGATTGCCAAACTGTCACCAGCTTGGGCGAATTTTGCCCCAACTGTGCTGGAGGCCATTATCTTAGCGGCGTTTGGTCGGCCCAGCCTTATGGCAACCCAATTGTTCGTAATTTAATTAAAGCTTTTAAATTTGATGGTGTGCGCGAGGTGGCGCCTATTTTGGTCAATCTAATTAACGGACTAATGCGCGCTTTTAACTTACCCCCAGCCTGGCATGAGGTTCCGCGCGAACAATGGTGTTTAACGCCAGTGCCGTTAGCGCCAAGGCGAGAACGGCAACGGGACTTTAACCAATCAGAAATTTTGGCTGCGTTAATTTCGCAAAACGTTAATTTACCAAATGAACTAACTCTGCAAAGAATAGTTAATTCAAAACCGCAAAGCGAATTAAAAAACGAAGCTGACCGGGCTAAAAATATCAAGGGTGTTTACAAAATTTTGCCTGGAGCTAATATTGCTGGCCGGGCCTTTATTTTAGTGGATGATGTTTATACTTCAGGCGCGACCCTGGAAGAGTGCGCCCGGGTGTTAAAAGCCAACGGCGCCAGCGGCGTCTGGGGTTTAACTGTAGCTAAAGGATAAATTTAGCTAATCGCTCACTCGCCTGGTATAATTAACTTATGGCCGAAACTGCTAATAAAAAATTACGCGTCGGCTGGTTCACTTTCAGTTGTTGCGAAGACAGCACCATACTTTTTACCGAACTCATGAACGACCGTTGGCAAGTCTGGAAAAAGTTGCTGGATTTTAGGCACGCCCGAGTTTTGCAAACCAATAATACTATGGACGAAATGGATGTGGCTTTTGTGGAAGGCGCCTTAGCTTCGCCCGAACAGGTAGCTAAGCTTAAAGAAATCCGTTCTAAAGCTAAAAAATTGGTAGCCATCGGTGCCTGCGCTTGTATGGGTTTACCTAGTGCTCAGCGGGACCAATTTGATCCCGAACGCTTAAAAGAAATTGAACCAATCATGGCGCGCTTTGCTTATATGCCCCATGTGCAAAAACTTTCCGATGTAGTCACAGTTGATGCGGCTGTGCCGGGCTGCCCCATGGATGAGAAAAAATTCCTGGAAGCACTGGATAAATTTCTGAAAGAATTTGGTGTTAAGGTTTAATTTTTTATTTTTGATATTTAAATTTTGATTTTACTATAATGCATCAAATAGACCTATCTTTAACCAAAGAAATAACCAAAGTAGAGGGCGCAGCCACTTTGGATGTGGTAGTTAAGGCTGGCAAAGTTGAAAAATGCCGTTTTGCTGTGACTGAATACAAAAGGTTTTATACCCAAGCAATGCGCGGCAAACCATATAAAACCGTGCCCCAATTATTAGCACGCATTTGCGGCACTTGCTCTAATGCTCACCTGATGTGCAGTATTGAAGCTTGCGAACATGCCTTGGGCATAACACCAAGCCGGCAAACGCAAATTCTGAAAAAACTAACTATGTACGGGCTAAATATCCGCGACCACGCCCTACATCTTTACCTTTTTTCATTACCGGATATGTACGGTAAAGATTCTTTCCTATCTTTTGATGAGAATGATCCGGAACAACATGAAATTTTACATGATGCTTTTGCCATTAAGGGCGCGGGCAATTTTCTCTCTATAATAATTGCTGGGCGCAGTGTTCATGCTCTGCATCCCACTATTGGCGGCTGGCTTCATTTTCCAAAAGATGAAGAGATTAAAGAAGCTATTGCCAAACTTAAAGAGGTAAGATTTGCGGTCTTGCGCACTATTGAACGCTTTGCTAAATGTGATTGGCATTTTGATCGTAAGACACATTTCATGGCCTTGACGGCTAACCCTTTCAGCTTCCTGGAGGGAACTATTATCAGTGATACTGGCCTTAAAATATCTGAAGCTGATTTTAAGGATCATCTAGAACATGTGGTTATTCCTTATTCCGAAGCCTCCGGCTACACTTTTGACGGCCAATCTTACATGGTCGGGGCTTTAGCTAGGATCAATCTGGCCAAAGACAGCTTGCATGACAATACAAAAAAAGATGCCGCTGCTGCCCTCACCCGCTTCCCTTCCACTAATATTTTTGATAATAACCTAGCGCAAGCTATTGAGTTACTGCATTGTGTTGATCATTCAATTGAACTTTTGGAAACTGAGAAATTTATGGCTGAAGAAATTGTGAAGCCAACCCGCGTCTCCGGCATTGGTGTGGGTGTTATTGAAGCTCCCCGGGGCACACTTTATCATAAAGTGGAGATAAATGAGCAAGGCAATATTGTTGAGGGAGAGATTGTAGTACCAACCGGGCAAAATCAAATAAATATAGAGCAAGATATGGCGAGATTAGTGGAGGAATTATTGCCCCAAAATCCGCCTCAAGAAAAAATCCAGCTGGAGCTGGAGAAGTTAATCCGCGCCTACGACCCGTGCATGAGCTGTGCCTCACACTTCCTTAAGTTAAATATTGCAAAAGTATCGGCTTAATTTGATTAATAGCTTCGGTCTCATTGATATTCTCCGGCACGCCAATAATCACAAACGGCGGTAATTTACCGAGCTTAGCGCGAAAAGCTAGCTCATTTTTTAAATCAAAATCATGCATGGTTACTAAAGGTGTATTGGCAAAATCAGCAAGCGAAGTGAAGACCTGAACTTTATTAAGCCCAACCACCGTATCAATAATTATTAGCTTATCTTTGTCTGGCCAGTCTTCCAGTGGATCTTGTAATATAAAGTTCACTTCAGGGAATTCACTAGCTAACTGCGGTCGTAAACGCACCGGCAAGGAATCTTGCGGTAAATCTGGGTTACCAAATATCCAAACTTCCATATTTATTTAGAGTGTTTGGTTGGCTAAGGCAAGGTGCTGCCGGGTGTATTTTTCCAGCCAACGGACATTATTTTGGGTAACTACTTCACAAGGCACCTGCCAATGCATGGTAATAATATCCCCTACTTTCGGCCCCTCCATAAAATCATCTTCCAGGCGTCTAGTTACTGTAAATAATTCTTCCTCGCCTAAACTAAGCTTGCCCGCTTCAAGTTTTAGCGGTTGGCGCCAAACAATTATTTTACCCCCCTCAATTTTATCTATTCTACCCCAGCTCACGCGGCAAGCATCTATACTCTCCAGGGTGTGCAAACTTTGGTCATGGCCAGTGCGCTCATAAACATTTAGCACATGAAACGAGTGGTGCATGCGGGCACCTCGCGGTAACTTGGCTTCCAATGTATTGAATTGCATCTTCGGCCCCCTAGCCTTAAGCCTTAAACTATCTACCAAGTGCCGATAAAAAACCTGTAACGGAATTGTTTCCAATAATTCGTTGCCGATCCAATAAGCCTCCACCACCCGCGCGTCAAACGGGTCAGCTATATTATTGGCGCGCGCAATATGCAACAAGTACGGGTAAAGCGTGCCAAATTTTCTCAATAACGATTCCAGCCCCGGGTCTGTTACTCCAGCTTTCAAGTAGGCCAAAACTTCGCTGTTAGCATCTGGTCCGCACAAATGCAGGCGATTAGGGCCAAAAGCATAACGGGCACAGCGTGCTACCCCATCAACTTTAGTTGTTGCCAGCTTCGGCATAGCTAGCTGAACGAGAAAATTTACGCCCTGACCAAATAATAATTCCAATAGCTAAAATAACTAAAATAGAACTAATTATTTCTGCGCCTGTTAAAGATTTATCCAAGAAAATCAATGATAACAAGCTGGTCACTAGTGAGGCTGGTACTAGTAAACTAGCGACAATTGAAGCTGGGGCGGATTTAAGAGCCGAATACCAACAAATTACATAACCAAACAACAGCCCAGCTGCTAAAATTGCCCAACTCCATTGTTCATAAGATAAATTACTAATTAACCCTGCCTTGCCCTGCACTAACACCACCAGCAAAATCAATGCCGAACCCAATACCATACGAGCTGAGGCTACTAACAAGCTGGAAATATTTTGCAGAGCTCGCTTGGCAATAATATTCTCCACAGCCCACAGCAAAGTAGCAGCTAAGATTAATAATTCACCTTTACCTAAAGTCAGCTGCTGCCAGGAACCTAAGAAAAAATTACCAAATAGCAATAATCCCAAGGCCGCCCACTGAATTTTGCCTAGGCGCTCACCTAAAAACGGCATGGCTAACAAGGCCACCCAGATAAATAAAGTTTTATGGATAAGGCTGGCGCTCACCGCCGAAGTCATGGCGAGGCCGGTAAAAAATAAAATAAAAGGCAGGCTGCCACCAATTGCACCAATGGCCATAAGCTTAACCCAGTCGCCTTTATTTAGTTGTTTGATTTCTCGCCAACGAGTGCTTAACACTAAAATAGCCAAAAATATTATGGCCACTAAGCCATTCTTAATAAAAGTATAGAGCACCGCATCCGACACCACTGTTATCCCCACTTTATTAAAAAAATTCGCTAGGCCGGAAATGACCGCCGCTGACAATGCCAAGCTTACAGCGGATGAAATTTTTACAGACATACTGTAACCTATTTTATCAATAAATCAGATAAATGGCCAACTAATCAACCTTAAGAAATTCTAAGACCGCCTGCACAATACCCTCAACGGCTACTTGGGGATTATTTATTAATATTTTCCTGTCAGCTGGACTGGTTAAAAACCCTGTTTCCAAAATAATGGCTGGCGTCATTGGGTGAATGGCGTGGTCATACCGGCGCCAGTTAAAAGCATAATAGCCGCGCATGCGCCTGGTGACATTGGAATCGCGCCGGAAACCGGTGGCGGCTTCGTACTGCTCGTACATTATTGCTTCCAATTCGGCTGAAAGCCCAGAGTAATCACGCCGCGGGTGAGCTATTTTAAAACCGGAAACATATTGATCCAAATTACCGTCGGCATGAAGGGCCACAAAAGCATCAGCATAATAATTAGGCGGCACGGTGGTCGGTAGAACATCAACTTCAATACCATATTGAGCCAATTGCTCAGCCGCTAAGGTTGCAATATTTAGCATCACTTCCCACTCATACTTTCCGCCGCCTTGTGCTCCACCAGCATTTTTCTTTAAACCTTCTAATTCTTCCGGCACTTCCTCATTCTGCCAATGCCCCACCTGCAAGCCCACTCTCAGCGGCCCTTCGGGCCGCTGCCAATCTTGGATGGCTAAAAGTTCCGGCTCTAAACTAATATTCGTCTCTGGTATCGATTCAGCTTCATCAAAACCCGCTTCATATTCGGTAAAGCGATAAGGGCTATTAGCCGCGGTTACTGTCCAAACCGCTACCAAGGCAGTGACTAAAAATATTGCCGTCAGCAAATAATAAGCAGGTTTCATTTCGCTCTACTGAAGATTTTTCTCCAAGAACAGCAACGTTTTGGTCCAGGCGTCCTGGGTTTCTTGATAATTGAATTCATATTAGCAGTATACTCTAATCTGATACCATTACGGCCACAGTAAAAACTTAATCCCGACTGCGAATAGGAATACCGCGACCACGGTCCTGAATTTATCTTGTGGAATCCTATCCACTACGCGCTTGGCGACATGTGCTCCCACAAAAGAAATCGGAATCAGAATGAGTAAGCTCCACCATAAATGGGACGGCAGAACCACTCCGCCGGTGAAATAAGTTATGATGCGGGTGGAATCAACCGCCAATCCTATAGTACCGGCGGTCGCTAGGTACACTGCTTTGGGCAGGTCAAAAGCGGTCAGGAACATGCTCCGCACCGCACCGCCGATACCGAACATGCCGGCAAAGAACCCAGACAGCGCCCCTCCTGAGAAAGCCGCAGTATTGCTGGCCGGAATCTTGAATTTAGATTGGTACATAAGGAATACAGCGTACACTACCAAAAAACTCCCCAGCACCCGAAGTAGCGTGGGCTGATCCGCTCCCAGC
>Ga0209417_1003250_pt1 | contig 22275 bp, 15 predicted proteins | sample RifGroF2_FD_184002 | JGI IMG/M metagenome (GOLD analysis project Ga0209417, IMG submission 184002) | Groundwater microbial communities from Rifle, Colorado, USA - Groundwater F2 (SPAdes) (version 2) | ecosystem: Environmental > Aquatic > Deep subsurface > Groundwater | place: Rifle, Colorado... | reverse complement strand
CGCAAGGAGCGACCTAGGGCAAAACTAGTAACTGGGGCTAAGTCGTAACAAGGTAGCCGTACCGGAAGGTGTGGCTGGAACACCTCCTTTTTGGAGCTGTTTACTAACTAGGAAGTTTCCTCTTCTTTTTACTCTTTTTTGCTATCATTTAACCTATATAGTCCCGTAGCTCAGTTGGTTAGAGCACTACACTGATAATGTAGGGGTCAGCGGTTCAACTCCGCTCGGGACTACTTTTTTCCGGGGGATTAGCTCAGTTGGCTAGAGCACTTGCTTTGCAAGCAAGGGGTCAAGGGTTCGACTCCCTTATTCTCCACAAAATAGAAAAGCTGCATTATTAATGCGGCTTTTTTTTTGAGCGATAAATTTTGTACGTTTACTCGTGGTACAATAAGTGGTATATTGCTTTAAATAACCATGTTATCCAAACACATTTAATCTGTTTAATTTAATACGGATCTGAATATAAGATTAATACCACTTATCGTACCAAGGTTGTTTGTAAACTATCTATTTTGGAAAATTCCTTCTTATATACTGATAATGTTGCACATAACCATGTGGGAAACTTAAAAAAAAGTCCCTTGAAGTTTTTCATAAGTTGTTTATCACCTGTTGTCTATAAAATATTTTCAATCGACATTAAATGAAAATAATTTTATATCTGGTAGACAATGAGCTATATGCAAAAAACTTCAAGGGAGCTCTCAGTAGCAGTTTGACCCCTTGAGTTGCTCCACCTACTCTTCAACTTGATCCCTTAAAATTGGTTTGTTGTTAAGTATCAAAGCCAGGACAAAACCTATTGAGAGTAATACAGAACCGATAATAAACGCATAGGTTGATGCATTACCGGGGTATTGGTCCTTCATAAAACCTACAACCTGCGGTCCCAGGACACCGCCGGCCGACCATGCTGTGAGGATCGCCCCATATACAACAGGCATAAGTTTCTCAGAAAAAACCTCCTTTACATAAGATGGAATTGTTCCGAAACCTCCTCCGTAGCAAAGTAATACATAGCATACTAATATGGCAAAAATGTATGGATTCGTGACAAACAGCAGAGTAATAAAGACAAGGATCTGAGTTCCGATAATCAATCTGAATGTCTGAATACGGCCAATTCTGTCGGAGATACCTCCCCAGAAAAACCGGCCCAAACCGTTGAATATAGAGCTTACGGCTATAAGTGTTCCCCCTATGGCGGCCAGGGAAACAGGGTCGCTTCCCGACCTGAAGCGGCTCCATAAATCCTGCATAAGTGGTGACTGGAAGCTTATAAACATGATGCCGGCAGTGATATTGACAAAGAAAACCAACCACATCATTGCAAATTTTGATGTAAAGATTGCCTGCTTTGCAGTTACCTCAACAGTCTCTTTTTTGTCTCCTGGAGATACTTTAACGAGAGGTGAGCAGCCTTCAGGAAGATAACCGGCCGGGGGCTGTCTGATAAACATGGCTGCGAAAAAACCCAACACAAGAATCACTGTGCCAATTATAAAAAATGAAGGGACAAGATTGCCATCGGTAATATTCATAACCGTCGGGGCAATTATTTTTGACATTACCAGTGCCCCAAACCCGAATCCCATAATCACCATGCCGGAAATAAAGCCCTGTTTGTCGGGGAACCATTTTAATGCCGATACAACCGGGGTAACATAGCTCATTCCAATGCCTGATCCTCCAATTACTCCAAACCCCAGAATAAGTAAAGGCAGACTATGAGCCTTTAGTGCCAGACTCCCCAGTATAAAACCTGTTCCATACATTATTGCTCCAATTACAGCCAGCTTTGCAGGGCCATATCTGGAAAGATTGATCCCGCTCCAGGCTGCAGCTAGCCCGAGAAACAGTATGCTTGTACTGAAGACCCATGCCACACCTGAGTTTGACCATCCGTAAGCCTCAACTATTGGTTTTTGAAAGAAGCTCCAGGAATAGACAGTTCCAAGAACTATCATGAGAATGGTGCCCATGACAGCTACCAGCCACCGGTTATGTTTTTCAGCTTGCATCGTTTACTTTAATGATTTTACTGAGTTAAAAGGTTGCCGCTTTTCCAGTTGCGTGAACAGCGGAGGTTTGTCAATGCGTCGTATGGGCCGCAGATCTGGCCGCTATCGTTAAGGTAATACTTGCCTTCTTTTTCTAGTGTTACAAGATATCTTTGTCCTGCTCCAATGAAAAGTGCCGGCTGTTGTTCAAGTGGTCCTAAATGGGTTCCGTTTATGATTGTTGTAAATATTTTTTTGCTTTTGTCGGTAGCCATTATATAAAATTCTCCGCCCTCAAGAGCGTATAGCGATACGACCTCTTCGAAAGGTCCGTAACTCTTGTCAAAAGCATTGACAGATAACGAACCGTTGTTTATCAGCAGCAAAGTTCGTCCGTCTGGAGCGAGAAATACTTCGTCTATGTATCCCTTTAATGAGTTTCTGACCTTTTTATTTATTACCAGATTTGACTCATCGATATCTGACTTGTCGCGGTGTGAGAATGCATAGGAGCCTTTGCCATCAAGGGCCACATCGTCTATCAGGCCGTAGGAGCCGCCTGTTTTTTCTCCACGCAGATTCAAATACCATCGGGCGTTTGATTCATAGGCAAATGCAAAGTTATCCCTGTCAAGTACCGTTATTCTCTTTGTATAGTTGTACGGGCCCAGGATCTTCCCGTCAATATTTAGGAACTGCCCCTTCTTTGTAAAAAAACGGTAAACATATACTTCGCCGTGATAGAGGTTCCTGCCAGGTATCTCGATATTCAGATAAGGGCCAAGAGTGACTTCGTTAATTGATATGAACCAGTCGTTTTGAATCTTGTATTTATAGCAGACATTATTAATGACCACATCGGCAGATAGAATGGTAAGCACTTCGTGCGGACCGAGAATCTTGCCGGCACTGTTAAGGTACCACTTACCGTTTTCAAGAAATGTGTAGTATTTTATAGAGCTTTCATCGAGGTATTCGCAGTCATCAATCTTATGGACACGGCCATTGATATTTATGAAGTAATTGCCCTGTTTATCGGAGTATTCAAAATAGTAAGTGCCGTCGTCAAAAATCCCGGCCTGCATGTTCGTTTCGTTTACAAAAGGGCCATGTTTTTTGGCATTGAATATTACATACCTGCTGTTTTGGCTGGCCAGATATGAGAAGGTGTAATTTCCTCCATTACTCATTTTTATTGATTTGGGGTCTATAGCAGGGTAGGGGCCAAGAATCTTACCATTTACGTTCATGTAGTTTTTCCCCTTGAGGGAGTACATAAAGGCAAATTTGCCACCATTGCCCAAGGCGACAGGGGTCATCTCCTCAAAACGCTTTCCATTTACAGATTCATACGGGCCCAACTTCTTCCCGTTGAGGTTAACATAATATTTCTTCTTATCCCAGGAGATATAAGCATAGTTTCCGATGCTGTCTGTGCTTGTGAAGTATGCATTCTTGATAATTTTTCCTTGAAGATTGACACATCTAGTTCCATTTTCGATGAAGTCATAGGAGTAGGACCAGTCGGCATCGGCTTTAACCTGCTGTGCAGAAAGCTCAAAAGAGAGAGACAAGAAAATTACAAGTGAAATTATGGATTTCATACTTCCAGCATTCTTTTTATCGGTAACCACGCTCTCTCACTCAGCTCTGCAGGCACCTTAACTTCAAACTCTTCTGTCTGCAGTGTGTGCAATACCTTTTCCAGAGTAACCTTCTTCATCTGCCTGCAAGGGGCCTTTGTGCTTATGAGAATAAACTCCTTATGTGGATTGTTCTTTTTCATCTCATGTATTACACCTTCTTCTGTGACAATTATAAACTCTCTCTTATGAGAGCTGTTAACATGCTTCATCATTCCGGATGTTGAGTAGAAGTATGCATTAGACATACTGTGAATTACAGGGTCACTTGAGCACTTGCTCTCAGGATGGATAAGTATATCTGCCTGAGGATATTCGAGGCTTTTGTCCAGAACTATCTTTGTGTCGAACCTGTTGTGTACACAGCAGTCACCATCCCAGATATCCATCTCTCTACCGGTCTTTATTCTGATATAATTGCCAAGGTTTGTATCGGGCACGAAAAAAATCTTTTTTTCTGCAGGAATGCTGTTCACTATCTTAAGGGCGTTTGATGAAGTACAGCAAATATCGGAATACGCCTTGATTTCTGCTGTTGTGTTCACGTATGATACAACAACACCATCGGGATTATTTTGTTTCCAACGGATTATGTCTTGAGGTTCAATGCTTTCGGCAAGTGAGCACCCTGCTGTATTGTCCGGTATAAGCACCTTTTTAAGTGGAGAGATTATTGATGCTGTCTCTGCCATGAAGTTTACTCCGCAGAACACAATTATGTCTGCTTCGGTCTTTGAGGCTGCGTGTGACAAACCAAGTGAATCTCCAATGTAGTCTGCAATATCCTGTACTTCCGGCCTCACATAGTAGTGAGCAAGTATTACAGCATTCTTCTCCTTTTTAAATCTTTGTATCTCTGTAATAAATTCGTTCTGTTGCATAGTTAAGGGCTTAGTTTTGTGGAACTATGTTCATGCTTATATCCAACGCAGTCACTGAATGTGTCAGTGCACCTACACTTATAAAATTCACACCTGTAGCAGCAACCTCCTTTATCCTGGAAACATTCATATTGCCCGAGGCCTCTGTTTCAGCTTTGGAGCCAATGATTCTTACTGCCTCTGCCATTGTCCGGTTGTCCATGTTGTCCAGCATTATTATATCTGCTCCTGTCTCCAGGGCCTGACGTACCTCATTAAGGTTCGTTACCTCTACCTCAATACGGACCCCCGGAGGAATACTCTCTCTCACCTGCTTTACTGCATTTATTATGCCCCCGGCAACCTTGATATGGTTATCCTTTATAAGAGCCATGTCGAACAGGCCCATGCGGTGGTTTGTTCCTCCTCCTGCCTTTACGGCCATCTTGTCCAGTATCCTCATTCCGGGAGCTGTCTTGCGGGTGTCAAGAAGCTTTGTCTCCGATCCCTCCAGCTCCTTTACATATAATGCAGTTGCTGTTGCTATTCCCGACATCCGCTGAAGAATGTTGAGTGCCGTCCGTTCTCCTGTAAGCAGACATCTGTAGCTGCCGGCTATATCTACAATGATATCTCCCTTTTTTACCTTGTCGCCCTCTTTTACATATGGGGTCCACAAAATGTCCTTATCTAGGTATTCAAATACCTTTCGGGCAATATCGAGACCAGATACAACACCGTCGGCCTTCATTGTCATTCGTGCCGTTGCTCTGGATGTGCCGGGTATGAGGGCATTTGTTGTGATGTCGCCGGTTGCAATGTCCTCCTCTATTGCCAGCCCTATTATCTTGTTGATTAAGTCCTGTGACATGATCTTTATCTGAGATTTGTAATAACCGGGAGGGTTCTTGGCTCCCTTCCCTTTTGCTGAATTATGTGATGGATAAAAGTGTCGTTCTCTAATGGGTAATCTTCTCTGTAATGTCCGCCTCGGCTCTCTTTGCGGTAGATGGCAGATTTCATGATTAGCCCTGCAACTATTAACAGATTATTGCTTATTAAGTTGAAATATTCCCGTGAATCTTTGTCCAGATTGCCTTTCTCCTCTTCCAGAAGCGAGAGCCCTTTAAGCAGCAGCACTTCGTTTCTTATAATTCCTGCATGCCGGGTCATAATATTTGCAACCCTCTCTTTAAGTTCGAGGTATTTCTCAAACTTCTCATTATCTATGTGATATTTTGGGGTGAAAGATGGCGGGGCATAATTTGTCAGGTCTTTTCCTGCAACCTCAACTGCTCGATGCCCGAAGACAATACATTCAATAAGAGAATTTGAGGCCAGCCTGTTGGCGCCCATTATGCCGGTTGATGCAAGCTCTCCGCACACATAGAGGTTTTTAATACTTGTCCTGCCGTAGCTATCTGTTTTAACACCGCCTACCATATAATGAGCGGCCGGAGCAACAGGTATTTTGTCGGTCATGTCTATACCCAGCTGGCGGCACTTCTCAAAGATATTCGGAAACCTCTCCTTGATTCTTTCTGGATTAAGGTGTTTTAGTGACAGATGAACGTACGGGTTATCCTGTTTGAAAATTTCGCGATAAATGGATTGTGCGACAATATCCCTTGGTGCCAGTTCTGCGTTTTCATGAATGCCGGTCATGAACCTCTCTCCCTTTTGGTTGATAAGGTAAGCACCCTCTCCGCGGACTGCTTCGCTTATAAGATAAGATTTATCCGAAGGTGTGTATATTGTAGTGGGGTGAAACTGAATGAATTCCATGTCGGCAAGTTCGCAATTTGCAGTATAGCAGAGGGCAATGCCATCTCCAATTGTGGTCTCGGGATTTGAGGTGCGCTTATAGATTGCAGATGCTCCTCCCAGAGTAAGGAAGGTGTGCCGGCCATAGAATAGCTCTTCTGTATTCGTCTCAAGGTTCCACACTCTTACTCCGCAGCATGTGCCGTTGTCAGTTAAAACCTCTATTGCGGAATGATTCTCAAATAGTTCGATATTCTTGCATGAAAGGACCTTCTCTATCATGAAGTTGGTGATTTTCATGCCGGTAACATCGCCTCCTGCATGAAGTATGCGCCTTTTGTGGTGCCCGCCTTCTAACCCTAGTGCAAATGAGCCGTGGGACATATCGAAATGCATGCCCTCCTCTACAAGTTCACTTATCCTCTCAGGACCTTCGGTAACCAGAATGTTTACTGCTGAATAGTCGCACAAACCCCTGCCGGCTATTATTGTATCGTCGAAATGAAATGCAGGAGTATCGTCTTCATCTGTAACAGCAGCAATGCCTCCCTGTGCATAATATGAGTTGCTGTCGCGTACTTTTGATTTTGTGACGAGGGCAACACTTCCATAGCGTGAGGCTCTGAAGGCTGCATAAAGACCTGCAAGACCGCTCCCCACAATAACAAAATCGAAAGTTTGCATTATTTTAAAACTTTGTAAGGCGCGAAAGTACACTTTTTCCCCCAATTTAACCGGGGATTTTAACTAAATTCGTTAAAAAATTGAATATCTTAGCGCACGAATAGTCAAATTAAGAAAATATGTCAAAATGTGTAAATTGCTTTATTCCGTATCACGATAAGGCACAAGTAGAACAAACTATTACAGGATTAAAGGAGAATGCACTGGTAGATAAAATCTACCTGATGTCGGCAAACCCAAATATTGAGCAATACCCTGGTTGCGAGGTTGTAAACATAGAATCTCTAAAGTGTACAACAGCCATAAAAAAAATAGCAGAAAGATCAGATTCGCAATACACACTAATTTATACAAAAGAGTCCACCCTTGTAATGGGGATGTTTGCTCTTGAGAGAATGGTGAATATTGCAAACGATACTGATGCTGTTATGGTTTATGCCGACCATTATCAGATTGTGGATGGCAAAAAGAGTATAAGTCCTGTAATAACATATCAGAAAGGCAGCTTGAGAGACGATTTTAACTTTGGGTCGGTAATGCTTTACAGATCTGCGACTTTAAAGAAAGCCGCTCATGAAATGGTTTCAAAATACCATTATGCCGGGTTATATGACCTGAGACTTAAGGTTTCACAGAAGGGAGAGCTGGTGCATATAAACGAATATCTATATACAGAGGTTGAGCAGGATACAAGAAAATCGGGGGAGAAGATCTTTGATTATGTAGATCCAAAGAACCGTGGCGTACAGATTGAAATGGAATCTGCATGCACATACCACCTTAAAGTAATAGGCGGGTATCTGGAACCTAAGTTCAAACATATTGAGTTCAGCGAAAACAACTTTGAATTTGAAGCTTCTGTAATAATTCCTGTATACAACAGGATAAGGACAGTTGAAGATGCAATACGTTCAGTACTTATGCAGAAGACAACTTTCAAATTCAACCTTATTATCATTGACAACCACTCTACCGATGGTACATATGAAGCAATCGAGAAGTTTGCAGGTGATACCAGACTTGTTCACCTTGTTCCGGAGAGAACTGACCTTGGAATAGGGGGATGCTGGAACGCCGGGGTACATCATCCAAAGTGCGGAAAATTTGCTGTTCAGCTGGACAGCGACGATGTATATTCTGACGAAAACACACTTCAGAAGGTGGTAAACTCATTCTATGAGCAAAACTGCGCAATGGTTGTAGGAACATATATGATGACAAACTTCAACATGGAGATGATTGCTCCGGGAATCATTGACCATAAGGAGTGGACACCGGATAACGGAAGGAACAACGCATTGAGAATTAACGGACTGGGTGCTCCAAGGGCATTCTACACTCCGGTACTCAGGGCCATTAAGGTGCCAAATACAAGCTATGGAGAGGATTACGCACTGGGGCTCAACATTTCGAGAGAGTATCAGATAGGCCGTATTTACGATGTGCTTTACCATTGCCGTCGTTGGGAAGAGAACTCCGATGCATCGCTCGACGTTGTAAAGATGAATGCCCACAATACATACAAGGACAGGATAAGAACATGGGAGCTGATGGCAAGAATTGCCATGAACAAAAGTAAAAAGTAGCCGATGACCTTACAATTGAATTCACAAAACCTGACAGAACTTTTCCGTGAGCAACTTGACTCCTGGGAACAGGCCCGTACGAATTACGAGGCACTGGACAGGGTTGCGTCAAAAGATGTGTTGGTGGATGGTTTCCCGTTTAAGGTACAGTTCAACCCTGCAAGAATAGTCTCGTCTTCTGCCAAGGTAGATGCAAAGTCTATTCAGGAGAGAAGGTGTTTTTTGTGTAAGGAGAACAGACCTCAGGTCCAGAAGGGTCTTGAATATATTAATGGGTCGGATATAACAAATCCGTATACTGTTCTCATTAATCCTTTCCCTATTTTTCCGAAACATTTGACGATTCCGCTGCTAAAGCATCAGGATCAGCTTATCAACGGGCACTTTGATGCAATGCTCAACCTTGCTGAGGCTTTGCCCGAATATACACTGTTTTACAATGGTCCAAAGTGCGGAGCCTCTGCGCCGGACCATATTCATTTTCAGGCCGGTAACAAAGGGTTTATGCCTGTAGAAAAGGAGATGGACAAGCTGGATAAAGAGATAATTTTCAGGAACAGCAGTTCGGTGCTATATGAAGTGAAATCTGGAATCAACGGAATGCTCATACTGAAATCTGACTCAAAAAAGGAGTCACTTGAGATTTTTGGGAAAATCTATAATGTGCTGGATGTGAAAGAGGGAGAGAGTGAGCCAATGCTCAATATTCTCTGCTGGTTTGCGGAGGGCATCTGGAACACCGTTTTTTACATAAGGTCTAAACATCGTCCATCTCACTATTTTGCCGAAGGTGATGCAAATATTCTTCTAAGTCCTGCTTCAGTTGATCTGGGGGGTGTATTTATCACGCCTCTGGAAAAGGACTTTATTAAAATTTCGGCAACAGACATAAGGGATATTCTCAGGGAGGTTTGCATCTCCTTTGAGGATCTTCATATTTTAGCAAACAGAATCAAATCAATACTATAGTTATCATGATAGAGCCAAAAGTAAGCGTAGGTATAATGTCGGAACACAGGATTGAGTTTCACCTCTCCTCCGGTTTTATTTGTGGTGGCAAAGCGTGCAGTGGCAGGCAGATTGTCAACTCTTCTCAGGGAAAGATAGAATGGAACGGACAATCGTACAGCGAACTTCTGTTTGAACCAGCGAACCCTTCGCAGGATATCTTTGAACTAAGCGATGTGACCATAGGTGTTAATTTTCACTGGGAAAGAAAAGAAAACCAAAGCTTTATGGGTTCTCTCAAGCTTATTGTGGAAGGAGATAAAATTACGGCCATAAACCTGATTGGAATCGAGGACTACCTGACATCAGTAATCTCTTCTGAGATGAGTGCGACAGCATCATCTGAACTCCTAAAGGCGCATGCCGTGATATCGAGGTCGTGGCTGCTGGCTCAGATTCAGAAAAACAAGGAGATTGTGGAGTCTAAGGAGGCATACAGTACTATGCAAGAGACTGAGGATGAGTTGGTAAAGTGGTACGACAGAGAGGATCACACTAAGTTTGACATTTGTGCCGACGACCATTGCCAGAGGTATCAGGGAACTACAAAAGCCTCTACCGGAAAGGTGAGGGAGGCAATAAAGGAGACATGGGGACAGTTGCTCATGTTTGACGGTAAAATCTGCGATGCCCGCTACTCTAAGAGTTGCGGTGGTGTGTTTGAAGAGTTCCAGAACTGCTGGGAAAATATTCACTATCCATATCTGGTTAAGGTGAGAGACAGCAAGACAATAACTGAGATTCCGGATCTTACAATTGAAAAAAATGCCGGGGAGTGGATACTTTCGTCGCCAGAGGCATTCTGTAACACTTCTGACAAGCATATCCTCTCACAGGTTCTCAACAATTACGATCAGGAGACTGTAAATTTCTACCGCTGGAAAGTGGAATATTCTCAGAGTGAACTATTCTCTTTGATTTTGCAAAGATCAGGCGTAGATTATGGTGATATTCTGGATCTTATTCCGGTTGAGCGAGGAACTTCTGGTAGGCTTGTCAGGTTGAAAATTGTAGGCAGCAAGAGGACAAGAACTATAGGTAAAGAGCTGGAAATAAGGAGAACGCTATCTAAATCACATCTCTATTCATCGGCCTTCATTGTTGAGAAGGTTATGGGTGAGGGTGAAATTCCAGAGAAGTTCATACTAAAGGGTGCAGGCTGGGGGCATGGAGTGGGACTATGTCAGATTGGAGCTGCGGTAATGGGTGAGAAGGGGTATAAGTACGACGAGATTTTATTGCATTATTTCGTGGGTGCTTCTATTGAGAAATTGTATTAATCACACCAAACAATCATAAAATGAATAACAAGAAAAGATCGCCGTGGGCCTGGATACCATCGCTGTATTTTGCTCAGGGACTGCCTTATGTGGCAGTAATGACTATCTCTGTAATAATGTACAAGAGGCTCGGCATATCTAATACAGATATTGCCCTCTATACAAGCTGGCTCTATCTGCCTTGGGTAATCAAGCCTTTCTGGAGTCCGTTTATTGATCTTTTAAAGACTAAACGCTGGTGGGTAGTTACCATGCAGCTCCTGGTGGGAGCAGGTCTGGCCGGAATTGCCTTTACTATACCGGCCAGCAACTTCTTCCAGGTGACCCTGGCTGTATTCTGGCTGGTTGCATTCAGCTCTGCTACTCACGATATTGCTGCAGATGGTTTCTACATGCTTGCACTGGATAGTCACGACCAGTCGTTGTACGTTGGTATAAGAAGCACTTTTTACAGAGTGGCAACAATAATGGGGCAGGGGATACTTATTGTGATAGCCGGTCTTCTTGAGTCCTCTACGGGAATCAAGCCCGCTGAAATTGTAGTGAACGCGGGGCCACAGTTCAGCAATACTATTACTCTTCCTGCTGCTGACACTACTCTGACAGACTCGTCAGCTGTCGCTCAGACTGATGATTTTTCCTTCGTGGTTACACCTTCTATGGTGAATTTAAGTACAAACACTATTTCTGTAGACTCTGCTGCTATCCTTAAGGCTTATGCTGTTGAGCAGAATATTCTCAATGGATTTGCTGTTGCCGAAAAATCAAAAGCCGATATACAGGCAGAAAAATCGTGGTGGACAAAAAGCGTGTCGGAACCTCTGGGACAATTCATAAAACGCAACTTTGGTGAGGAGAATGCCGGCAAGGAGGTTCATAAACTTACAGGTAATTCTCATCTGGTAAGTGTCAAACTGACAAAAGCTCCTGCCGCTGGTGAAAAAATTGTTCTGAACACCTCATTGAAAAAGGGTGACAAGAGTATCTTCATAGCTTATGGCGAAAGGATTGAGTTTACATCTGAAAACTGGAACAAACCTGCTTTCCTTCTTGTGCAGGCAGATCCTAAGCTTAAGACAGAGGCATCTGCTACATTTAACGGGTTATCGGGAAATATCACTTTTGCCTGGTCAATCACATTTTTCATTATGGCCGGCTTCTTTATGGCCGTAGCCCTTTATCACAGATTCATACTTCCACGGCCGGCTTCTGACAAGCCTGCAAAAGAGGTTACTCCACGGACTATCTTCAGGGAGTTCTTTGAGACATTTGCATCATTCTTCAAAAAGAAGCAAATATGGGTGGCAATTGCCTTCTTGCTGCTATACCGTCTGCCTGAGGCGCAGCTGGTGAAGCTTATCTCTCCGTTCCTTCTAGATGCCAGAGAGGTTGGTGGTATGGGACTTACCACTGGGCAGGTTGGGTTGGTTTATGGAACAATCGGTATCCTTGGATTAACACTGGGAGGTATAATTGGCGGAATCATTGCTGCCAAAGGCGGTCTTAAAAAATGGCTCTGGCCAATGGCATGGACAATATCGCTGACTTGTGCCACTTTCGTTTACCTGAGCGTGTTCCAGCCTGACAATCTATTTGTTGTATATCTGTGTGTATTTATTGAGCAGTTCGGCTACGGATTCGGGTTTACCGCCTATATGTTGTTCATGATATACTTTGCAGTAGGTGAGCACAAAACGGCTCACTATGCTATCTGTACTGCTTTCATGGCCCTTGGTATGATGATGCCTGGGATGTCGGCAGGCTGGCTACAGGAGCTGATCGGATATCAGAACTTCTTCTACTGGGTAATGATCTGCTGTGTGGCGACCATAGTGGTTACATCGTTTATCAAGGTGGATGAAGGATTTGGTAAAAAGGAAGTGGCTAAGGTGTAGAACAATTATTAACAGGTATCTAAAATTCACATAAAATGAAAAAGACAATATTTTTGATTTCTGCAATCTGCATATTTGCAGGTGCGGCACATGCCCAGAAAATCAAAACAGGCATAGAGGTCCTGAAGTATCAGAATTTCAAAATTCTTGAAGGAAAACGTGTTGGTCTTATTACAAATCCCACAGGATTTGACAATCATGTAAAGTCAACCATCGATATTCTGTTTGAAGCACCCAACGTTAAGCTTGTGGCTCTTTTTGGTCCTGAGCATGGTGTACGGGGTGATGCACATGCCGGTGATAAAGTTGAGACTGTAAATGACCCTAAGACGGGGCTTCCTGTCTACTCTCTTTATGGCAGTACCCGCAAGGCCACTCCTGAGATGTTAAAGGGAATTGATGTGCTGGTATATGATATTCAGGATATTGGAAGCAGGTCATTCACTTATATCAGTACTATGGGTCTTGCCATGGAGGCTGCTGCTGAGAACAATATCGAACTGGTTATCCTGGACAGGCCTAATCCGCTTGGAGGGTTGAAGGTAGAGGGCAATCTTGTTGAGGATGGATTCATATCATTTGTCAGTCAGTTTAAGATTCCTTACGTTTATGGTCTGACTTGCGGCGAACTCGCACTTCTGCTTAACGGAGAGAAAATGCTGAGTAAGCAGTGCAAGCTTTCAGTTGTGAAGATGGCAGGATGGAGCCGGGATATGACCTTCGACAAAACCGGTCTTCAGTGGGTGCCGTCATCACCTCACATCCCTCAACCTGTAAGTGCATTTTTCTACCCTGTTTCGGGTATTCTGGGAGAGCTGGGCTATATCTCTATTGGTGTAGGTTACACTATCCCGTTCCAGATTTTCGCCTCTGAATGGATAAAAGCAGAAGAGCTTGCCGATAAATTAAATGGATACAAACTTCCAGGGATCGTTTTCAGACCAATACACCTTAAACCGTTCTACTCTGTTGGTGTCGGATTGAATTATCAGGGTGTGCAGGTTCATATAATGGATTATGACAAAGTTGCACTTTCGGACATTCAGTTTTATGTTATGGAGGCTCTTGCCGATCTTTATCCGGACAAGGCTGTGTTCAAGAATGCCAATGAAAAGCGCTACAAGATGTTTGATCAGGTTGCGGGCAGCGACCAGATAAGGTTGCGTTTTGCTCAGCGGCATAAGTTTGCGGATATAAGGGATTATTGGTACAAGGATGTTGAGGCGTTCAGGGTGCTTTCGAAGAAGTACTATCTGTATAAGTAGTTGCGGATTGTGCTCTAGTTTATCAGGGAGGGTGTGGGATTTGCAGATGCGTGCACCGGGTTTACCCACTTAGCGCTCATTTTGCTAAAAAACAAAGGTACTGTTTTAAAATCCAAATAAAATTGAATAAATTTTAATTAATTTTGCTCATAACGAAAGAAAACTTTGGGCGATTTGTTTGAAGTTTATCTTGTGTAGGCAGCTCTTAGTGGCTGCCTACTTTCTTATTATGTCGACACTTTAAACGTCTCCCCATTTTTCCAGAGAGTGTATATTAATAAAAGCAGTTTTCGTTGAAGAGCTGTTACTCCAATTTTCTTACAGCATTTACCTTCATTTATCCTTTGATAATCTTCTTTGAAAACTGGATTGTGCATAGATGAAATCATCGCAGGAAAATACAGAGCGGCCCTAATTCTACTATTGCCTTTTTTAGAAATTCTTGTTCTACCTTTTATACTAGTGCCGGATTGTCTCTCAACAACATCAAAACCGGCATAGCTGGCTAATTGTTTCCGACTGGAGACCAACTCGAACCCTTGCGTTTCTGCAATAACAATGACTATTGTAATAAAACCCACACCTTTGATTGTTTCTAGTTTCTCAATTTTAGCAGATAATACCGGATCTTCTGCAATTAATTTACGAATAGCCTGAACACATCTTTCTGTTTCTTTTTCAATATCAGAAAGTAATTTTTTGTAAGAATTTGAAACAAACGAGGAAGGTCTTTCACCACATAATAATGCTTCCAAATGATTGGATATTTGGCTATGTTCTTTTTTGAGAGCAGAGTAATAACGGGTCATTTGTTTTAGTTCCTTGTATATCGGACTGGAAGGTGTCCATAGAGAATGGCTTTGTTCTATTCCCATCTGCGAAATAATACGGGCATCTACAGCATCCGTTTTTGTTTTTACATTTAAGCTCTTCGCATAGTGGTTTACTTTATTGGGAAGTAGTACACAAACAGGGAGCTCTAACATGTGCAGGCGATAGGCTAATGATTCATAATAAACCCCTGTTGCTTCCATTAAGAATACAACAGGTAATAACCCAGGTCTTGTTATTTTTCTACTCCATTTTATAAGCTGATTAAAGCCTTTTTTGTTATTAGTAAAGGTTTCAACATTGCTAAACTCCTGTTTTCCCGTAATAAATTTTCTGCAAACGCAAGCCGTAAAAGTCAATTTTGAAATGTCGATACCGACGCATTGTTTAAGTAATGTTTCCATAATTGAAGATTTTTTAATTAAGGCCAAAAAACTCCGTCGTCTTCTCTTTTGTTTTACACAAGCTTATCTCGAAAGGGATAGCCTTAAGTACTGTCCAGACTCTGAAGAATTAAAAATGGAGAATGGAAAACCCTTTGTTACGATATAGCATTGCTTATCTAGGCGGAAATCACTCTCATTCTCCATTGGCCCCCATTTGTTCAGCTAAAACTACAACAAATAGGGCAACTATTTTCTGGATACAAAAGTAAAAGGCTGAAACCAAGTATGCCAGCACATAAGGCTGCAGGTTTCAGCTCTTGTTTTTTCTAACTCTCCATTCGCTTAGTGGGTGCCCAAACCCTCACTTCAAGCATCTGCAAATCCCACACCCTTACCTGATTTTTACACAATCCGCACCACACTTATTCTAGCAAAGAGGAATCCAATTATACAACAAATATTTGAGAAGCAAAGTCTTCAATTGCCTGTGCACCAGATTTACCCGCTTCGCGCTCAATTCGCTAAAAAACAAAGGCGACCCCAAGATTGTGCTTTTACAAAGAGCTGCAGAGGCCGCTTGTTGTTTTTTCAAAATGTTACTTTCGCTTAGCGGGTACCCAAATCTTCTTCCAAGTATATCACAACCAATCACCATGTTATTTTTATACATAATTTGTGTCTATGACGATCTCATTTCAACGCCAATGAGGGCAATTACGCAAACAAATATTTGAGATGCAAAGTCCAGCCCTATGCTTTCGTGCTATATCTTTGGTTATCAGTTAAATACGCTTAATGCGAATATTTGTTAAATCATTGATTATCAGCATTTGGCCATGAAAGCATAGGGATGAAAACTTAAATTAATCCATCAGGAGGTTTGAGTATGAGTTGTCATACAGATTGTTTGAGTGTTATTTTTTTTTTGTAAGATTGTAGTATGATTGAGGGGAAAAATTCAGATTTAGAGCTGGCTTCTTTATTAAAAAAAGAGAGTATTCCTGCCTTGAAACGGTTATACAATATGTATTACCGTTCCCTTTACTATTTTGGATGCAAATTAACTGGAAATAATGCTGAAGCAGAAGATATAGTTGCAGAAAGCTATATTAAATTGTGGGATAGGCGCCATAATTTTGAGACCCTCAGTCAAATTAAAGCATTCCTGTTCATTGTAACAAAAAATGCATGTTTAAACTACATTAAAAGTTCAGCGAGACACACATCTATATATGGACTGGTTAGCGAAGCTATAATTTGCGATGAAGAGGAGTTGTTTTTACAGGAAGTTGAAATGGAGGTACTCCAACAACTATATAATGAAATTGAAGCGCTTCCAACAAAAGCAAAAGAAATTTTTAAACTGATTTTTTTCGAAGGAAAACCTACTTTTGAAATTGCCGAACAATTACACATTTCCAAAAAGACGGTTCTTAACCAAAAGTTACGAGCGATTCATCTTCTTCAGACAGCATTACTAAAACGAGGCATCTTATTATTTTCCTGCGTTTCTTTTTTGAGTAATTAAACTCAAAAAGGGGAAGTTCTGGAATAAAAACTTAAAATTTTTTCATTTCTTTTGGGAAAATAGCTATCCCTGTTGTTTATATATAATAATGACTCTAAAGCTATGAAAGAACCCCAGAAAATTGCCGACCTTATAATTAAATTTCTACATAACAATCTGGATACGGAAGAGAAAGCCATACTTGATGAGTGGTTATCTAAATCGGAAAAAAACAGATTGATGTTTGAAAGGATTAAAAACCGTGACTATATAAAGGAGAAGTTATCAACCTTTAACCAGATAGATCCGGAACATCTTTGGGATAAAATAATCCACCGAATACCATATCAGAAGAGACTCCTTTTAAATAGCCGAAATTGGTATCGTCATGCAGCGGCTGCTATTATTTTCATAACTGGTGCGAGTGTGCTTTTGTATAATTCGTATCAGCATGTTAAAATGACTGCCCAAGCAGATATTTTAAGGAATCATGATTTATTACCAGGAGGGAATAGAGCCACCCTAACATTAGGAGATGGTACTCAGATAGTTTTAGACAGCACCCGGAATGGCAATCTTTCAAAGCAGGGTAATACTGCTATCCTGAAAATCGATAATCAGTTGGTATATAACTCTGCAAAGGCAAAAAAAAGTGAGCAGATACTCTATAATACTGTTACAACACCAAGGGGGGGGCAATACCAAATTGCTTTGCCTGATGGAAGTCTGGTATGGTTAAATGCAGCATCCTCAATCACATTTCCAACGGCATTCAAAGGGAAAGAACGAAGAATAAAAATTAGCGGGGAGGTTTACCTTGAGGTTTCGAAACTTGCTCTTTCCAATAAAGATAAAATGCCATTTATTGTAGAACTGAATGGCGTAGAAGTAAGAGTTTTAGGAACGCGGTTTAATATAAATGCGTATGAAGATGAGAGAGAGGTTAAAGTAACCTTATTGGAAGGCAGTGTGAACGTGAAGAATTTATATGTCGATGAGGCTAAAACTATAGAACCCGGAGAGCAAGCAATTCTCGGTTCTTCAGGAAATATTGATACAAAGTTAGTGGACATAGAGGAAGCAGTAGCGTGGAAAAATGGGTATTTCCAATTTGAAAATGCGAGCCTGCAGAGTGTAATGCGGCAAATCTCCAGATGGTACGATGTAAATGTGAGCTATGAAGGCAATCCGCGTAAAAGGCAGTTTGGAGGGAAAATAAAACGAGATGTGAATGCATCGGAAATATTGAAAATTCTAGAGGAGAGTAATGTACATTTTGACATACAGGGGAAAAATATTATAGTTAAGCCATAAGGATCGGGTTATAAAATATCAATTAAAAACAAACACATTATTTAAAAGAAGTATTTAAATTTAAAAATTACCATTACACGCATGGCTTAAAAAAGCTGTTCCGGTATGCGGCCGAAACAGCTGGAAATGAGCCAACAAAACGCACCTAAAAGGAAACAATTGCTGAATTGTCCATTATGTTAAACTCAAAAAACAAAAGTATGAAAAAACCATGTAACCGCTGCGATTTTATTCGCATTTCGTCCTATCCAAAAGGGATGTTTGCGAAATTTTTTATGATTATGAAACTGTCGACATTTTTAATTTTTCTTACCTTTTTGCAGGCAAGTGCAAAAGGGTACTCTCAGATGATAAGTTTATCTGTTAGAGACGTGCCTATTGAACAAGTTTTCAGGGCAATTGAGAAACAAAGCAGCTACGTATTCTTTTTTGATTATGAAGAGCTGAGTAAAGCTTCAAAGGTAAGCGTCAATATTAAAAACGGTACACTCAAGGAAACTCTGGATAAGTGTTTACAGGGGCAACCGTTGAATTACAGCATAGTAGGGCAAACAATAGTTATTAAGCCTAAAGTGGAAAAATTGAACGAAAAATTACCGATTGAGGATATGCAGCAGAAAGTTATCATCAAAGGAAAAATAACAAATACAAAAGGGGAGCCTTTACCGGGAGTGTCTATTTTCGTAAAAGGCACGACAAAAGGCACATACGCCAATACTGATGGGACTTATCAACTTGAAGTTGCTTCGGGAGATAAAATACTTATTTTTTCATTTATTGGAATGAAAAAACAAGAGGTGACAATTACAGGTAAGTCAACTATTAATATAATATTGGAGGAGGCGGAAGCAGTATTAAATGAAGTGGTTTTTACTGGCATTATCACAAGGAATGCTAATAGTTTTACAGGTGCTTCAACAACTGTATCGAAGGAAGAACTGCTTAAAGTAAGCAATAAAAATCTTATTCAGAGTTTAAAGGTGCTGGAACCAAGTATGATGGTGTTTGATAATCTTGAAATGGGCTCCAATCCCAACACATTGCCTGATATTCGCTTAAGAGGTACATCATCATTTCCGCAAGATGAGTCTATAGATCTTAAAGCTTCGTTTGTCAATAGCCCTAATCAACCACTTTTTATCCTTGACGGTTTTGAAATAAACCTGACAAAAGTGATCGACTTAGATATGAACCGAATCGAAAGCATTACAATATTGAAAGATGCTTCTGCAAAAGCACTCTATGGCTCCAAAGCTGCTAATGGGGTTGTTGTAATTGAAACGAAAAAACTAACTTCGGGTCAGTTGAGAATTTCTTATAACTCCAGCTTAGACATTGAAGTTCCGGATCTTTCGAGCTATAACCTGATGAATTCAGCAGAGAAGCTGGAGGCTGAACGAATCTATGGGTTATATACACAAAATACATCCTATACACCCAATTATGTGACTCAACTCACACTTGATCAGCAATATAATAGACGTCTTGCAACAGTACTATCTGGGGTTAGCACTGATTGGCTGTCGAAACCTTTACGAAATGGTGTTGGACAGAAACATGGACTTTCGATTGAACTCGGAGAAAAAGATTTGAAAGCTATTGCTGATTTTTCTTATAATGACATAGCCGGTGTTATGAAAGGTTCTTCAAGAAAGACCCTTTCTACATCAATTGCGTTATCGTACCGTTATAAAAAGTTCCTTTTTCGCAATATTTTAAGTGTCACAGGAGTAAATAGCAATGAATCACCCTATGGGTCATTTGGAGATTATTCTAAAATGAATCCCTACTGGACACCTTATGATGAGTTCGGAAACCTGAAAAAAAATGCCGAAACAGGAATTATAACATATTATGGCACTACATCTATGGGTAACTTAATAGCCCCTAATCCTTTATATAACTCAACTCTAAATACAAATATATCAGATGATTATGTTGATATTGCCGATAATTTTTATACTGAGTTTAGTATAATAGAGGGATTGAAATGCACTATGAGGGCCGGTATGACCAGTAAAAAAACCCAAGCTGATGAGTTTTATCCTGCTAATCACTTAAAATTCGATAGTTTTAGTGGTACCGATTATTTTAGAAAAGGTTCATATAAAAGAAATGAAGGTGATCAGATCAGATACAGTGGCGACATAAATATCAACTATTCTACAACATTGGGCAAATATCACTACATATTTGCCAACATTGGATCCAACATGTCGGAAAGCAACTATGAATATGTAATTTATCAAGCCGAAGGCTTTCCGAATGATAGAATGACAAACATATTATTTGCTAATCAGTACAGTAAATACAGTAACCGCCCTACAGGAAGTGAAGGCACAACCAGGGATCTTGGTTTCTTGTTTGTTGTCAACTATTCATATGACAACCGTTTCTTCGCCGATGCCTCTTACCGTAAAAGTGCTTCTTCCCAGTTTGGTTCCAAAAGCAGGTGGGGTTCATTCTGGAGTACTGGTATAGGTTGGAATATTCACAACGAAAAATTTGTAAAAAATCTAAATGTCTTCGATAAGTTAAAACTTCGAGGTTCGGTAGGATCAACAGGTTCGCAAAATTTTAGCTCCTATCAGTCTATCTCTACCTATAAATACTTTCTGGACAAAGTCTATCAAAATTATCTGGGTGCCTACTTAATGGGACTTGCCAATAACGACCTTAAATGGCAACAGAAGATGGATTACAACATAGGAATCGATGCTACAGTGTTTAAAAAATTAACCTTACGCGTTGATTATTACAGAAGTGTTACAGAAAACACATTGATTGACTTTACATTGCCTCCTTCTGCCGGTTTTGCATCTGTTAAAGAAAACCTGGGGAAAATTAGAAATATTGGTATTGAATCACTTGTTACTTATAACGTTTTCTCCAATCCTAAAAACAGATCATATTTCTCCATCACCGCATCTGCAATTCATAATAAAAACAAAATATTAGCCATTTCAGATGCATTAAGAACCTATAACGAAGATCAGGATAAAATAGCCAACGACAGATATAACAATAAACCTATTATCAAGTATTATGATGGGATGTCGATGGATGCAATTTGGGCTGTTCGCTCGTTAGGTATAGATCCGGCAAATGGTCAAGAAATCTATCTTACCAGGGCAGGTGAAAAAACCTATACATATTCATCAGTTGACCAGGTAGTTGTAGGTGATAAAATGCCTACGCTTAGTGGAACAATGGGAATTAACGGCGAGTATAAAGGGTTTGGTATCAATTTGTTTTTCAGGTATTTATTTGGTGGACAGATGTATAACCAAACATTGATTAACCGCGTAGAAAATGTTGATATGAGTTATAATGTTGATAAAAGAGTGTTATATGGTACCTGGCAAAAACCTGGTGATGTAAAACCCTTCAAAGCATTAGGGTCGGTTGAAATTCAAAATGCGGATGGTTCTTGGTCTCGTAATTTTCTTCGCACACAGCCAAGCGATCGATTTGTACAGAACAGAGATGAATTTAGCCTTGCATCTGTTAATGTAACATACGACTTCTATAAATTCCAGTTTATAAAAAAATTGGGAATGGAACGTTTGCGTTTTGGATTTTATATAAATGATGCATTTCTGCTATCATCAATCGCTGTTGAGAGAGGATTGTCCTATCCATTCTCCAGAAAATTCTCATTCTCACTTCAAGCTACTTTTTAACCAATCATTTCAATCATCTGTTTTTTTAATATATAAAAAACTTACCATGAAAAAATTATTAATATTCGCAACATTGCTTTCTCTCTTCACATCATGTAATAAGTGGTTAGAAATAGCTCCAAAATCTGAGATTGCATCAAATATATTATTCGAGTCGGAACAAGGATTTAAAGATGCTTTAATGGGAAGCTATCTATTAATGACTTCTCAAAACACCTATGGCTTTGAAAGTACAGTAGGTTTTGTTGATAATCTGGGACAGCAGTATTACAATTCAGGAACAACTAACCCGTATTATTATACAATGCTCTATCAATATGATCATTCATCTGTTATCAGCAAAAAAGACAATATATGGTCAACCAACTATAATGTTATTTCTAATGTAAATAACATTATTGAGAATATTGACTTGAAAAAAGATGTGCTAAACCCTGTTCACTATGTATTCTAAGACTTTTCCAAATAAAATTTTAATTTTTATTTGGAGGTAAAATTTTATTATTCCTGAAGTATTGCAAGACAAGGGGTTCTGGCAAGAAGTATTCCTCACCATAAATTTGGAT
>Ga0209417_1003249_pt1 | contig 22280 bp, 46 predicted proteins | sample RifGroF2_FD_184002 | JGI IMG/M metagenome (GOLD analysis project Ga0209417, IMG submission 184002) | Groundwater microbial communities from Rifle, Colorado, USA - Groundwater F2 (SPAdes) (version 2) | ecosystem: Environmental > Aquatic > Deep subsurface > Groundwater | place: Rifle, Colorado... | reverse complement strand
GGCATCCCTTGTTGACCTTTGGGAAGTGCAAAGGAAGGCGAGGGAAGGATTCAGGCGGACACTGATTTAAGGAGGGCCTATCGAAATAAACTTTGCAATGCTCCCGTAAGCTGTTAGTATGTGGTTGATTTCTTTGTCGGGTGGAGCTGATCCCTCCAGGGAGGTTGCCTATCACAGCCTCCCAACCCGGCACCACAATTAACAGCCCTTGATAGGAGTGCTGCAAATGTCTGAATTACGATTAAGCAATATCGATCTATTCAAGTACGTCCTCAGTAAACAATGTTTTCTAACCCCCACCAACAAACTCATCATGCTTGGAATTTTCAACCACCGCAACGTTTATTCCTTCCTATGCTTTCCAAACCTAGACACCATTTCAGAAGAAACAGGATTGAGCCGAAGAACAATCCAAAGGGGCATTGGGCTTATTGTGTCAGATGGGGATCTAATTAGGGTCAAGACAACCAGCAACGGAAGAACAGGAAGGACTTTCTATTTTGCCAGGTTTGACTGGCATGAGGCCATTAGAATTTCAGAAGATCCAGATTCGGTGTTTTCGAAAACGGGTGACTATGATTTATTGTTTGCAGCGGGGAGAGAGGCCGACAAGTGGTCACCATTCTAGGGGTGTCATTGTGTCATGTTGGGGGCGTCACCACGACACGGCAGATGTGTCACGGTTGCCATACGCAGACGCCACGAGACCGCCCGAATAGAAAACATAATAGCAAACACAAAAGAAAAAGAGAGAATGGGCTGCATTTCATGCATGTGCGCTCTCTTTCTCTCTACAGAAAAGCAAAAGCCACCAATAGAAAGGAGACAACCTATGTACGCTGGATTCCACGAAGAAGGCGACCGATGCCCACAACCGAAATGTGATGGAAAGCTGGCATTTCCGAAGCCAGAGAACTGCTCATGTCACATCAATCCGCCCTGCTTGGTGTGTACGAGCACAGTGCTTACCTGTCAAAAGTGTGGGTGGGAAGATGACCCTCCACCGCACCGGGATATTGCTGTTGCACCTGGACTTTCTATGCGTGAGTACAAGCCAAGGCCGCTTGATTCAACCAAGATTGATTATCGGACAAAGATGCACACGCATTTCAGCATGATTCAAGAGGGAGTATACCCTGAGGGAATGCCCCGTTCAGAAGTAGAGGCGGTGGTAAAGGGCACATTCGGGGGAAGGTTCGAGTATTTTGGTGGAGGCAAGTTCAAATACATCGCCTATACGGACTGAAAAAGCAAAGCCCCTCAAGAGCCATTCTCAAGAGGGGCCATTCCGCCATACCCGCCCGTCAACCGAAAACCGTGCGGACTTGGCAGCCTTTATATAGACCGTGTTCCGAATGTGACTCTCGCTATTTCATGGCTTCCTCCGTTCTTTGTGGATGGTTTGCGATCAAGTCTCACTCCTTCGCTTCAAGTCTTCGCTTCACCCCCCTCCTACTTCTCCCCCAATCCAAACCCGACCGATTCTCCGCGATCACGGTCAAGAATATACCGACCGTGCATGATCAACTCGCGCCGTTGGAGGTAGGTCATGCTCATTTCGATCTCATGGATCTGCCTCATATCGTGTAAACGTCGGTCGATCTGCGCTTCCCTGGCTGGATCTGGAGCAACAACGGCAGCACACCACACGCACATTCCGGGATTGGCCTGCTCCCGCCCACCGCTTCCGCATCGCCTACAGGGAAGGGTTATTGTTGTCTTACGCATCCCCATGCTCATCATGCTCTGTGCGCTGAAAGGAGGTAGTGGACAACCCAATGGGTCTAAAGGGAACAAGGACGGTTTATCTTCGTTCATTCTGGCCCTCCAATTTATCAACCATACTTCCGGTCGGTTTCGGAAAGAAAATCGTTTCTAGGGCATCACCAAGGAGCAAGAACGGGCATGCCATGATTTACTCGCCACCCCGTTTCGCAAGTTCCTCGTATTTCGTGTTCGCATAGTCGAGTTTTTGGAACGTGAACCCGTTCGTGCCCCACTGATTGACACCAGGATAAAGCTCCTTGGTTTCGTATCGAACCGTTACACCGGCAATCTCACGCTCCCCCTCTTCCTGCCTACCGATGAGGATAACCTCGTAGTGAGGTGTAGGATCGACATGGCTCAGATTCGTGCGCCGGTAGAGAGCCACGTTTTGCTTTCTGCCCACCGTGCGCTTGAGCATTTCGTGTTTGATTCCCCCAACCGTGAAGACCTCTGGCAGTATCGTCATGTGCTCACCCCCATTCGTCGCCCATACTCCAACAGCAGCGTAGCATCAGCCCGACCATCAAGAGCCCGGCCTCGTGGGCCACGGAAAGAGGCACCCGGATACAGCCTCTCAGCGATCTGGCACGATTGACCCTTGGAGTTGCCGGCGATCTTGAAATGGGACTGCCAAGTGCGTGGATGGATAGCCTCGTGGGCAATGCCCGATCCAATGAGCGCCCCAATAATCAGGTAGTAGTTCTTGGCCGTAGTCCAGGACGAAGAGACGCCCTGCTTTCGCTCAACATCTTCCCCATTAGCACCTTTGCCCACGCTGAACTTTGCCGGTCGCTCCTGTTGTTTCTCGATGAGAACCATGCTCACATTGGCGTCACGCAGGATTGAAAGCAACCTTGGCACGTCAACCTCGCGCTTAATCTTGGCCTTGGCACCCTTCCGCGCAGGCTTCCCGTAGATCTCAATCACCGGCATGTCATGAAGGACGATAGGATCACCGGAAATGCAGATCGAGCCGGTTATCCCTGGGTCTATTGCTGCCGTTGCACTCAAGATTCATCCTCCTCGCTTTCCGGCTCCATGAGTTTCCGAGCCTCTTCCTTGGCCTCGTCACGGAACTTTAAGTTTCCTGGCAAGGGCTTGAGTTGGCCGTTGACAGAGTACCACCAATTGTCGTCAAAAAAATAGACTTCAAGACTCATTCCGTTTCTGCATCCTTCTTCTCATTGGCAATAGCCATAATGCGCTCAAGTTGATCCGTTGCCAGGTTACGGAAGGCGATTTTATCCAACGCCGTCAATACTTCACCCCGCCTTTTACGTTCACTACTTTGAAGTTCAAGCCTGGCAAGGTTCTCTACCGTGTATGGCTGAAGATGTCTGTGTGAGTATTTATTGCCGTACACATAACCATCTGCCAAGGAATATCTGGTATTGGATTCTCCCCCGTCAACCCCCTTGAGCACTATTTGTTTCTTGAGTACCCTCGACACATCCCGAACGCCCCATGAATATTCTCCGCGATCGGATTCAATTACCTTGTCGCCTGGCTTCAAGTTCTGCAACCAGTCGTTGTATGCCATGATTTACCCCTTCCGTCTCAAATCGTACAACATGCCAGCCTTGATGATTTCGGCCGGCATCTTCTCCCAGACCAGAGACTTGACGAACTGTTGAAATGTCATGCTGGCCGCTTCTGCCTCAACCTTGATCCAATCCCGGACAAATCCGTCAAAGAATACTCCCTCCCGGGGGCTGTCTGCGTATCTTTTCTTAAGGGACTGGCTCACGGCATTGTTCTTGATCTGGTCTTTCACTTCTTCCATTGGCGTTGCCTCCTGTAGTTGTAGTGATCCGGTTTCGATGAGGATGTTTGCGATATCCCCGGCTTCCCTGGACTTGATTTCTTTCCTTAGTTCGTCCTTGTCCATAGACATCAATCCGTTCAATGTTTCGCTGATGGCGGCTCTCAAATGCGTCTGCGCTGCATCGCCCACACCGATGATGGGGTGCCTGTATCTTCCGCGTGGTGGAACCGTCTTATCGCCCTTCATGCCAAATGCCTTCATGCAATCGGGGCAGAAGTTCATTCCAGGCTCACACGGATTCTTACAGCCACCGTCAGCCGGGTTATGGCATGTATTGAGAGGTTTGACTTTCTCTGACTTGCTCATTTAACTTCCTTTGTTGATGGTTTGATCTGTGACTGCTTCTCCTTGATCACTTCAAGAACCTCGTCCATGTCCTTTCCCTTTAACCGCTTCAACTCCGTGGTCGCCCCACACTGCTTGCAAAGCCCAAGGATCTTGGCACAGTCCAGACACAATACATCCGTTGCCGTGCTGCCAAATGACATCTCTTCTCCACAACAGCCGCATGGCCGGGTTGTCATGGCCGCACCGCCGAGCCACCCCTTGTCGTAATAGCAGTTGACGCACAAACCTTTCTTGCGCCTCTCCTTTCTGCCTGGATCTTCCGTCAAGAGCTTCGCCAATTCGATGATCCGTTCTCGCCTATGCCGTTGGTTATCCGTAGAGAAATTGATTGAGAATGCGTCAATTTTCTTGGCTGGTTGGTTCATTGGGTGTTCCTCTCATTCTTCCAATTAATATATTCAATCGCCAAGTCATACGATGGAAACAGAATGTTTTCATCCCCAACGCCACCTGCATCACTCGACCCCACAACAAACCATTGTCCCTCAGCTTCGCACGGCTCCAGCGGTCTTGATCCGAGGTAAAAATAGTCCGTTGAAGGTTCATGGTCCTTGCTCATTTTGCCGCACACTCCACACAAACCAGTGCATTGAAATCAAGTCCCGGCCCTGACACGGTTCCGTCGAGACTATTTGTCGGCGCAAGCATAGTGACTGGAATTCTTGGGTGTCCACATTTGCCGCACACGAAGTAAAGCGTTTGTGTGTGGGGCTTATTTGGTTTAATACCATTACAGCTATTGCAGACACCACAATCACACAACCGATCTTTTCTTAGATTGTCCCACTCAACCCAAGGCACAACCTGAATCTTCACCTTTCCCCCAGGAGGACATTCTGGAACCTCGAATTGTCCCAAGAACATCATGTCATCTTGTCTCCCGAACTCTTCAAACTCTTCGTCCATGTCAGGCTCATAGCCGAACAGAAACACGTTGCCCGCCAAATCTACCGCTATCCACAATGGGTCTCTTTGTAGCATGTGCTTTCTCCTCTTGCATTGGAATCCCTCACCGCTTTTCTCAAGCTCGTCGGGTTGCCCCGTGGCCGATACTATTACCGCTGCGGCCTACGGTGGAGGGATTCCTAGTAGTGCAATTCAAGGGCTCGCGCAACCCTCTCGATCATGTGCCCGTTTTCCCTCATGATCTCATGCCCGGTAGCCGCCGATTCAAGGTACTCCTGGTGTTTTCGCTCGGCATCTTCCAGGTTCTTCCTGCCCTCTTTGCCGAGCGTCTTTGTGATGATTCCGTACATGAGCAGTAGACCGGCCAAGATGCCTACGATTAGCCCTATTGATGCACAGATTGAAGCTATCAGCCAAGTCATTCCGGGACCTCCTTCTCGCCATGAGATTCTTCATGAATAAACTTATCCACGTCGCGCCCAATACCATTGATGGCCGTCTGTATGCTGGAACACGCATTCGCAAAACCCCACGACAACGCATTCAGTACGTCCGAGCAAGCTTCATGGCGCGAGATATTGAACGATTCCATGTTGCGCTCTGCGTTATCACAAAACTCTCTCATGGTCCTGATTGCCGCCTTCAAGTGCTTCTCTGTATGCTCGTTCATATCCCCTCCTTACTTCAACACTTCCCGGCACCGTTGTTCGATCATTGCCAACGTCTTCCGCATCTCCTCGAGATTCCAATCCTGCGCGCACGACGCCCATGTTCTGACGATTCCTAGAACGGCCTCGATTTGCTCGGCGCGATATTGCTTGCAATCACAGGCAATATGGTGGTTCGTGCATCTTTCGGCTCTGGCTTTGGATATCATGATTCCCCCTTAATAAACGGCGCGTCAACCAACTCAAACCCAAGAGCATTTGAGATGGCAACGGCTGCTTCACGGCTCATGGATTCCGCGACTAGATGTTTGCCGCCGTAGAACTTTGCCGCGTAATCGTCCATCACCCACGTTATCTTGTCAATGCGCCGATCCGTAACCAGTGCGCCGCCTGGTCCATAGTAGGCTTTTGGTTTGGTGTCGCTCATGATCCCCCCTTCACGAACCCTCTGTCGGTAGCCCACTCGGACAGCTCATCTTCGTCAAACACATCTTCAGGTGACAGGTTGGCCTTGATCCAGTCGATAGCTTCATCCAGAGGCCACTGAACAAGTAGTGATCCTGTAAATTTCTTGTTCTGTTCTTCCGTTGCCATGGTTTCCCTCCTTCAAACCACCCCGGCCACACAAGCGCCGGGACGATAGGTTGCTACTCTACGATCTCTTCGGTCATAACCACCTTAGCCCATGCTTGGATAGCGACCTCTTCCGTAAGTTGCTCGAATGACCCGCCTTCAATCTCTTCTGCGAATCGCATGAACCTGTCAGCGGCAATACTGAGCGCATCCACGTCCATCTTCTCAAGATCCTTCCACGATGCCCCGTTGAATGCTCGGGCAATCATCCCCACCTTTGCCTTTGTATCCGCTGCCGACTTGCCAGGCCACACCTTCACTAGAGAGTCCTGGATGGATTTAAGGTATTGCTTACGCTGTTCTTCCAATACTTGCGCCGTCGCTTTAGCTCCACCACCAGAGGCCCACTCAGCAATAGCCTTACCCGATTCCTCGTTCACTGGCTTATCCAACGGGAAAAGTAGCTTGTGCTGTTCTTGCAGCTTGAGCGGCTTGGGATATCCAGGTTCTTCTGGAGTGAGAAGAAGAGAAACCGTCAACTCATACGGGACTTCTTTGGAGCAAACGGGTTGCCATCCAATGGGAACTATCACGGTCTTGTTCTTCTCGTCCTTCATCATCTTCACCTTCTCCTCAGCTCTGAAACAGAGGATTAGTGTTGACTTCACCTGAAGGAGTCGTTGCACCATCTGCTTGTGGGCCATCTTTGGCTTAATCCACGCTGCCATCTTGCAGGCTTCTCGCTTCTGCCAATTGTCTCCGGCCATGCGTTGCAATTCTTCTTCCTGCCAGTCTAGTATCCCACCTTCACTTGACCATTCATGTGAAAATGAGTCAACCACGATTGCCTTATAGTTCGCTTGATCGGCAACCTTTATCGCGTCAGCATACGCCATGGGTCTGAACGGAGCATGAAGCTCACAGTGGTCAAACTTGAACATATCGGCATAGTGAAGTGCCCTTCTCGCTTCGGTATCAATCACCGCAAAAGGTTCATCCCCACAGATCCCCTTGGCAAGACGCATAGCAGACATTGTTTTGCCAGAACCAGAGGCTCCAATGAGGCCAATCAAAAGTCCGACCTGCTCACGTACTGCCGGTCTAAAAGTGTAACCGCTCATTTGTCGCTCCATTTTTCTGTCGGATCAGTTCCGGTTTCAGCCAACCCATCCGCAAATTGTCGTTCCTCCCACTGAGCCATAACCCAAGGCTTGGGCTCGACGTAGTGGATACGGTTTGAGTATCCAGGCCATTCATTCGATTCCAAGTGCTTCTTCCAAAGACCGATACCCATCTCAACTTTCCTGTCGGCCATGTCAAGGTATTGTGGATCAAGACTAATGAGTGAGCAAAGATAAGGCTCCTCGACTTCGCACACGAAAAATATGAACTTGGGCTCGGTCTTCTCGATGTGCCGAATCCCACGGGCATAGAGTGCGCTCTGGATGTCGTATCCCATGGACAAGACCAACCGGTCGAATGATGCCGGGGAAGCGGACAATCCAGTAAACTTCGTGTCGATAATGATCCATCGGTCTTTTGAAATCCAGTCGGGTCTAATCCTGAGCCAGATGCCATTCTCTTGCCAGAAGTAGGAAAGCTCTGAATCGCCTTCCTTTTGAAGATCCGTGATGCCAAGCTCCGACTCGGCAAGATGTCTTTGCGCCGAAGTGACGACCTTGAGAGCCTGGTCATAGTGCTTTTCGAGGAGTGGTATCTTCCCCTTTGTCCTGGCAGCATTGGCAGCGTCTTTCGTTGCATTCTTGCGCCAATCGTCGGCAACTATCACTTCGGCAATGTCGATGCCTTCCAAGAAGAGTGAATGGCAGATTGAGCCCATGTCGTACTTGCTGTTGACGTCAGGAACATAACTCAAATTCAATCGAGAATTCTGATGCCACACTTTTGCCGGAGTCTCATTGATGAGCGTCTTAATCACGGTCCTGGAAAGGCTTGGCGTCGGGCAAGGATCGGATATGTATTCTGCCATAGAAATCCGTCTAGCCCCTTCTCTCTCGTTCTCTTGTAGCACATTGGCCTCCTGTCGCTCCTGGCAGTAGTCGAATCGCTTGCATTTCCGGCAAACAGCCTCGGACACTCGTTGACCACGATGGACGCACCATAAACGGATTGGCGATCTCATTGCCTCTTTCCTTTGATGCTCACCGGATGATCCGCCTCCCAATCCTCCACCCACCTCTCGAACCGCTCGGGGCCCATACGGTCAACAACGTCGGCGTAGAGTCGGTAGTAACGAGGGTCGATCTTTGGCGGATCTTTGGTTAGGGCGTCGTGGCACTCTCTCTCGTGGTCAATCACGACTTGTCCTCCGCGACAACCTCATGCTCGTCAATGGTGTCAATCCCGTCAACGATTGCCATGGGATCAACTTCACGGATCAACCCGGTGATTACTTTCGCCGCCATCCACTCCACGGTTTGCCCGTCCGATTCGTACAGGTCGTTCCACCTAACAGCCATGGAGATCCGAGCTACAACGCCACCAAGCGACGGAGCCTGAATGTTGTATCCCTTAGACAAAAACTTTCGAACACGAAGCAAAGACCCGCCTGCGTCCTCTGCCCGTTGTGGGAAGGTGTAAACAAGGCGCCGTGCTGCTAAGTCGGCATAGAATCTATCCGATATCAATGATTTCCATCCATGCTCGTCCCGCCAAATCATGGCCTGTGCAATCGTGAAATCAAATTCGGCTATCAACCTTTCCGCGCCTTCCTGGTTGAACTCATAGAGCCATCGGTGGATGAATTGGACGGGCATCCGTGGTGGGCTTAGAACCGTGAAAGCGTTGTCGCTTGCATGAAATCGTCCCTTGCGGTCTGTTGTAAGTTTGAGGGCACAGTTCTCAAGCCGCTCTTTGGTCGGTCCGAACAGATCAATGTCGGATGGTCTCTCTCCCGCTACGGTGGAACGAATGAATCCGCCAGCCAAGAACAGACCTCTTTCTTTCATAATTTCCCTAATGTCTCGCGGAATGCGACTTGCCACAAAGTTCAGGTCATCCTTCATTAACTCCATCGTTCCCTCCCTTAAATCTCCCTAAGCCGCTTCGCCAACTTGTCGAACTCTTCTGCAACATGATTAAATGAAGAGTAAAGAAACGGTAAGTCTCTTCTCTCGATGATGTTCTGCTGATTGTCGGCCTTCATGCCCTCCATGTGCGCCAGAAGTGCGTTCATCTCACAGATGATGGACCACATTTGGCTATCCATCCTGACCACTCCCTCGTGTCGTTCGCTCATGATGTGCCTCCGAACAACTTCATGAAGTCATCTGATGCACGCTGCCAATACAACTTCATGGCGTCGGCTTTGTTCATGACGTCACATTCAACGCGGGTCCATTGAATGGTGGAACTATTTATTCCAATGATGGCGTACTCAATAATTTCACCATTCACATGGGTTTTGATAACCCGGGAATGAATACGTCCACAGACCACATCGCTCTTGTCATTCGACAAAGTGAACACCTTTTCTCCCACTGTGAATTTTGTGCTGTGCTCGCTCATGACTTACCCTCCTTGCGTTTCGATTCCAAGAACAACTCCAGTGCCCTTCGGATTGCATCAGCCATTGAGATTCCGGCCTTCAAAGCATGCTTCCTCAATCTCTGTCGTAGCGAATCATCCAGGCACACCTGAAAACGCACCATCTTACCCACTTCGTCGCCTCCTTTCATCTTGCAGTGAGTGAACCTGTTACATACAATAATCCCAACAAAAGAGAACCGCAAGGACTATTTTGACTCCATTTTCAAATTCTCAGTTGGTCCTTCACGGAAGGCGTATCCCGAACAACATCATGCAAGAAGCACATCCCCACATTCGTCCCAAGCCACTGAATAATCGTTGCCGCTACTTGGGCATCTCGCTCCGTGGCATCGGGGATGAGTTGCATGAGAAGTTGAGTCTTGCCTGGCACAGTGTTCTCGTGCTTCCATGCCTTAGCAAAAGCTGTCTCACGCTCTGAATGTTTCAGCCTATCAGGGTAGAATCCTACGTGCTGTAACTTCTTCTTTCTTGGCATAAGTAACTTCCTCCTTCAATTCACAGTTCCAGGATAAATAATCTCGCCGTCCACTGTCTCAACTGAGAGCGTCCCTGGATTGCAAAGTGCGTTGTCGTAGGCAAATTCATCGTCGGTCTTGTCGGGGACCGGTCCTTCCCTAGAATACATCCACAAGTTGAACATCATTGGATTTAGATTCTTGGATTGACGGGTATCGCAACGAATGTTTCATCTCATAGTATTTCTCTGGAATAACCTCATCTCTCCAAGAATATCCAGGTGCAAAATGGGGTGGCTCATATCCTTCCATCTTGACCCACTCTAACCCGTCGAAAATATATCCAAGGTCAACGCAGCCATCTTTGTCCCTCGGCCACCACTTGTATTTTTGGCTCAACACTTCTCCAGGGTCCCAAATCGGTTCGTGCCAATCAGAATCATCAACGCCGTAGCTGTCAATCGCGGTCAAGTCTCTTGGAATCGTTTTCCATATTGCCATCTCGCCTGAAAGAATCTTCCGATTGGGATTGCTAAAACAGATTTCTTCATGTCGCGTTATTGAGGCTTTGTTGATCCGATATCGGCTACAAAATGCACACTGCCATGCTTTGATTCTGGTTGGCATATCCAATCCCCCTTTTTTGTTAATAATTCCTAGATCATTGAGTACATAAACGGAATTTCCTCGCTTGGTCCCCCACCACCCGCAGGAGGCATACCGCTATGGCTACCCGGATTGGAAGTGGTTGCTCCGGCCGGCTTGCTTTGCTGTTGGGGGGGATGGTCACGTCTCTTGTATAGCGGTTCGCTGACTTCCCAAACCTGGATCTGAGCCGTAACCTTCTCCTCTCCGTCATTAGTTGTCCACTTGTTCTCGGCCAATTTTCCGATCACGGAAATTGCTGAACCTTTTGAGAACCTTTCAGCAATCAGTTCGGCAGTCTCACGAAATGCTACACAGGTACACCATTCCGTGACCTGCCCATCGTCGCGCTTGCCCCAACTCACAGCGAGAGAGAATCTACACACTTGCATCCCATTCGCCGCCGTCCTCAGTTCAGGGTCTCTGGCCATGTGCCCTGTTGCACACACAAACTCCACCTTCCGGGCCATCAAGTCCAAAAGTTTAACCGGCTCAGTGTACTTCTTTGCTGCATACAGCGAATTCGGCATTAGCTTTGTCCTCCTGACTTCTTCGCTTCCTGATACCTCGCCCTCGGGCTATTGGGCGCATTCTCGATAGTCCCATTTTTACGGACATACCGACGTTTCGGCCTGCGTGTTCCATCTCCGTACACTTCCCGCCTTAATGCCTTTGCCTTTCTTCCGTTCATCGCTTTATCTCCTTATCTCGTCTCAGTTTCCGTGCAGTTTCCGTGCGGTTCACGCGCATGTCCGACCGATTTGACCGTCGCCACTTCAGCCACGGCAGGAAACCACTTCCCGCAATCCTGGCACAGGTCATTGTCGGCATCAAAGATGATTACCTTGTGGCTTCCGCATTTGGGACATGTTTTCATCTCATTCCTCCACATCCGTCAAATCGTAAATCATGAACTCAGCCTCACGCATAGCCATCTCAGGCTTCCTCCCCATGTGCCCGCGAATCTCAGTCATGGTGGCGGATGGGAACCTAGCCGCAATGGTACGCATCAATTCGTCCCTGTTGTGGTCATCAAACAATGCAGACCATTCGCGTGCCTCTGGCTGAAACAGGTTCCACCGTGCCTTCAAGTCTTCAATCCACTGTTTTCGCGTCCTGGCTTGAGTGACTGGCTCATCACTCATTGAGTCTCCATAGTTCATGACGAGACAGTTCAGCTTTACGTGAATGTAAACGTATTCAGTGAACCGGATGTCGCTGACGTGCCCAAATCCTTCCTTTCGCCACCAGTCACGGATTGACTTGGATAGTGCCTTAAGTTTCTGAGGCAATACGTTGGTGATATCACAACACCCAAGCTGCCGCTCAAGCTCGTGGATACGCATGTTTGCGGTTCTGATATCTGCAAATCGTTCCTCAAGCTCTCTAGCTAAGTCCGAGTCGTACCCGAGCACGGTAGAGACCTTACCGGTATAAGACTCACATAGCGAACAAAGCACCCGTCGCATCTCCAAGCTGAGTTCGCCCTTCTTGACTGTCTCATAAAGATGAGCCGCAGCAGAGTAAAGCTCTTGCAATTCCTTGAGTGCCACGGCTTTCTGGTCTTCGTTTAGGATTACAAGCGATTCTTGGTCCATTCTATCTCCCTCCCTCGTTAAAGTTCAGCATATTCCTTCTCAAACTCGTCCAGTTGCGCCTCAAGTTCCTTCCTGATTACTTCGAGTAGCCGCGTGTTGCCATAGTATCGAGTCAGATTGAGTTTTGCCCCCGATCCATCGCCATGCTTACAAATGACCAGGTTGTAGTTTTCATCAATCTTTCTGGCTCCATGTCCACGTTGGGACGAATCTTGCCAGTTCTCCAAACTCTCTGTGGCCCCCCGTGTTGCGTCGATCAACACCTTCAGCTCTTTTGCCTTTTCCAATTTATCGTCGGTCATTGTGCCTGTCCTCCTTCGTTAGATTGTCTCCACGCCTCATCCCCGGCCTTGGGCTCTAGTCTCAATATCTGATCTGTTTTTTGACTTGGTTGTTGGTTGTGACCTGTTGGCCCCACTCATTCTTTGGGTTAAATAACCAACCACCGAAGATGTTGAAATCCCTCACCATCCCGTCCACTCCGTATGGATAATCATCTATACTTCGTGGCTTCTTTCCGTACACTATCTTGATTTGGTTATAGGGTTTCCCATGAGCGTCGTACAACATGGAAAGCGACACATACAGCCTTGCTTTTTCTGCGCTTCCCTCTCCACCCCGCGCGAAATCTACTCCCTTCTTTTTCTGGATACATATTACGGCGACACCCTCGTTCAACTTGTCGTAAATCTGTCTGATCGGTTCACCTATCTTCCAAAAATCATCGTGGATTTCTAGGAAGTCTATGATGTTCAAACCATTTGGTCTGATGTGGTGATGAAAATTTCTTGACACGTCGTAGAAATGGACCTTCTTCCAATCGGGGAACCTGACATTTTCAAAACATTTTAGTCGTTCGCGGAGTTCCATCCTTCCCATCTCGCTTGAGAAGTAACAAACATCCTGGATCTTGTTCATGTTCAGCCGAGCTGTCTCAAGCGCAAACGCAGTCTTGGCACTATTCTTCTCTCCAGCCACCACGACAATGTTTTTGGGGTAGATCTTCACGAGTTTTGTTAGGTCCATTGGCAAGACAACAGGGAACTCGTCTGATTCTTCATCCTCAGAGAAAATATCCATTTCCTCCAAAGACGACTCTACCTTTTGGTAAACTCCTCTGGTTTTTCCAACTCTCTCTAACAGGTTGTCTTTTACTAGATTAGCTAATACTCTCTTTAGTATGTCATAACTTTTAGTATTACGTATTTGCAATTCGTGCGCCAAATCCTTGATAGTGAAAACACCATCGCACATATCAACCCAATTCTTGACTATTTGTGATTGATTTTCGGGCACTTGCTCTTGATTGTTTATTTTTGTTCCAGGAACGTCCGGAGAGTCTGGCGATCCCTGGTGAAAATCCTGGTGAATTTCTGGTGAATCGCTGGTGAAACTCAGTGAACGTTGGGAACCCAGTGAATCCGGTGAACTCAGTGAATTGAGTGAGTCTGGTGAATCGGTCGTTTGGGGCCTCGTGTTATACGGATCATCATGAAAGCAATCTCGGACTCCAGCGCTATACTTCCACGCCTGGTCTAGCTTTTTGACAGCATCTTTCTCTGGAAACACTGGGGAACACTTACTTGCCACTCCGGTTACGAGCAACCTGGCTTCCTGATAGTCTATATTCTTTGCGCGAAGGCGACACGCATACTGGAAAATCGTATCATCTCGCTGTCCCTCAGATACGCCACCGAGAATTGCCTCAAGATTCATCCCTCCGCCGTTACCGTTAGCATTACTCGCAGCCCTACTTTGCTCTACAAGAAGAATTATCCACTCCGGCATTTCTGCCAGGGTTGCAACCTTTGGACTACTTGATACTTCCCATTCGTAAAGATTCCCGCTTTTGTGCAGCGATGGAGGTGCAACGATTAATCCTCCATCGGTTCTTATGTCGAGCCCTGCCGCAAACGCTGCCTTGTTGTGAAGTCGCCCTGCCGTCCATCTAAACAACTTCTGATACCCGCCGCCACCCGTAACCTGTTCCACCGTGTCTGGTATTTTCCCGTACTTCTCTTCAAGATCTAACAGTGTGTCCATGCCGTTTATGTTCCCGTGCATATCGACATCCAAAACGTCAAACGATAGGCTTCCTGTGGCAATCCCAACGTTGGCAAACTTCCACTTCCTCCACCACTCAGAAATTAGATATTGGTCCGTGGATGCCGATTTAGCTCCGTTTGGAAATAGATCCTCATCGTACCGAGGGTGCTTCCCTGGCTGTGGACACTTGTCTTTCTTGTAGCAGGTACAAACCCCTTGCCAGATGGTGTGCAAAGGAAGCACCGGCCATCCCTTTTCCTTTGCATACCATTTGGCGCAATTTACCAGATGCTTCGGGTTAGACTCTGCCATCACTGTGCCTTTTGTTGAGTATCAATGTCGTGGAATTTCTTGTGGCAATTGTCGCATAACGCTATAAGGTCAGTAAGAATTTCGTTATAAACCCTGTCATAAGTTCGATGATGCACACTGAGTTTTCCTTTGGTGTTGCAGAGCTGACATCTTCCTCCGGCCTCTTTGATCTTGGCCTTGCGTTTCTTGTTCCATTCTGGTGATTTCAGGTACTCGTAGTATCGTTCTTTGTAGGTTTTTTGAGGCGTTAAAACGTCTGGATGGATGGATGTTTCTGTGCCTGGCTCACAACACTTGAGGTTCAGGCTGTTCATGCTAAACCAATAATGTTTCTTCCAGTTGTGCTTGCCCTCCAGGTAGTACAGGTAGACCGGCTTCATGAAAGCTGCGGCAAACCCTAACTCGAAAAGCGTTCCATAGGCGTCAATGGAATCCAGGAAGCAATGAACGGCGTCGGCCTGTAGTATCTGGTCAAGGCACTTTTGTACTGCCAGTTGAGGAAATGCGCCAGTAGTCCCATACGCAGATCCACCGTGCGGGTCTTCCAACTCAGGGAAATCATCAACGGCACCCGACTCTACTTCGTGCTCAAGAATGCCATGTGTTCCTGGTCCATGAAAACATCCGTGGTCACACGAAATGGCAAACGGACCACCATAGATTAACTTTCCCCCATTAACCTCGTATGTCCTGTACCCATAACTCATCACTCGTGGTTCGTGTAGCAGCTTCCCCCTATACCCGCCACCCTTGGATACCTTACCAGCAAAATAGACAGTCTTTATTTCACTCATAATTTACTCCATCGCACAAACGAACGACCGAGACCGAGTTCACACGGAGACTCCCCAAATTTGAGGCGCAGGGGTGGGTATGGGGTTCCCCCTCGATCTCGGCCGCTCGTTTCTAGTATGGAATTCATGGATTAGCGCCTCGTTTCTTTTGTCTGCTGATTCAGCCAGGGTGTGAATCCCAGCCGACACTAAGATCATAACATCATCCCCCAAAAACACAAACATGCTTCTGGGATGTCAAGCCGGGAACAGGCTCATAATTACGTACCCATCATCTATCCCGTCCAACGAATCGTTTAGGATGTACTGCACATACTTAACGGTAACTCTTCCAGTGTATTCTTTCTTTTGTGGGTCGTACTCTTTCAAGATCAGATAGTCTCCGGGTTGGAAGCCGCGATCATTCAGGCGTACTTCAAACGTCTTATCTCCGCGCACGATGGCTGAGAAATAAATCGGCCACGTCTTTAGCTCGTGGTATTTTGGCATGAATCCTCCTTGGGGTTGGATATCCTAGTAAATTAGTATGGTATCGGTTTCGCCTATGCCTTTTTGGTAGCCTTCGCCGCCGCGATGGACTGATTGCCAAACATGTGCAACTGTTGCCCCTTGACTCTCTGCTCGTGGTCGATGTTGACGCCGGCCATTTTGAAATACTCGGATTTGAGCTCGATTCCCGTAAACTTCCTGCCATATCGAACCGAGATAACCCCCTCGCTCCCGATGCCAAGGAACGGACTCAGGACATGCTCTCCCCGTTCAGACCAAAGCCGAACACATGCATCAATGACGTCCACCTGAAGAGGGCAAATGTGCTTTATGTCGCCCTCTGATAACTGCTTGGTCTGCGAGTTTAGAGTCTTTGTTTCATCAATGAAATCCCATATCGGATGGGCCATTTTAATCCAGTCCTCGTTACTCACGTCCGCATTGGCGAATGGAGGCGCATCTCCCGGCTTCATGAACTTCATCAAGTAGTCAGGAATGGCGAATCGCATCTTGCGGCTATTGCTGTGGAGTGTCTTGAAAGCGAGCCCCTGAGCGTGAGTGCGAATACTCTGAGCCTGAGGATTTTTTCCGATGGTAGCCTTGCCATCGTAAATGAATCCCACCGACTCGAAAATTGCCCGGCACTCGGCCGGAAAGTCACGAATGCCGGTATACCCCTTGACCTGTTTCAAGATCGCCAACGGCGCTATGTGCATAGCCACCACGCACCCCGGCTTGATGACCCGGTAAAGATGATGAGCAAAAAATGAAAAGTGCATCTCAAATTCGTCGTCCAAACTGTTGCAGTTTCCAAGATCCTCGTCATTGTCTGAATATGAATACAAATCGGCGAAGGGGGGAGAGAACACTGCAAGCTCAAATTGATTCTCAGGCATGTCAGCCATAACACTGATGCAATCACCATGGATGAGCTTGTACCCGTCGCCGTAGATTGGCGGAAGATATTCTTTGGACCCATTAGTGTCTCCCAAATCAATCTCAGCTAACTCTTTTAAGTCATCCATTAGCGATTCGATGTAGAGTTTTTCCTGAAATGCCGCATCTTCGAGGTAATCCGATTTTTTCCGCATGACATTTTGAAGCATGGGCTTCTCAAGATCGGTGTACGGGATGTAGATCTTGACGCGCTTCTTCTGGCCGTACCGATGGATTCGACCTACTGCCTGATAGAAAGCCTCCCATGAATCAGCGGACCACGAGAAGATGCACACGGAGCAGAACTGAAGATTCAACCCGGACCCCATGAGGCGAGGCTTCACGATCAGGATTGACACTATGCCGCGCCTGAAATCTTCAAGGACTTGAAGCCTCTTCTCTTGCTTCATCTTTCCGGTCAAATGAACCGACCCCGGCAAGAGCGCAGCGAGAATATCCCCCTCCTCATCAAACTGCGTCCATATTAGAATTTGCTCCCCATGATGCACTTGGCATATATCAGCGATGGTCCCCGGCTTGTTGCTCTCAATCTTAATGACCCGGTTATTTTGAGTCTGCATAAACGAATCCTTTTCCAATTTGAGAAAGCTTATTGCGGTTCACTATCCCGCCAATGTTGCGAGAGAACGCGTTTATCTGGCCCTTGCTGCCGTGCGTGATTGCAGCATCGCTTTGGGCTTTTGTTGTTGGCACTCGATGCCACACGATATCGGGCTCTTCCAGATCCGATAGGTTATCCTGGAATCCATAATTGACCGGAGACCGAAGGAAAATGCTCCACGTCGATAGAAACGAGTAGAAGGCTTTTTTAGCGTGGGGCTTGAGGACAAACTCGTTGCCTTGACCGGTGTTAAAGAAGTATTTGTTAAAGAACGATTTGTAGTTGTCGATGTAATCCAGGAAGAGCGCATGCGATGCGTACTCCTGCCGGTCGTTTGGAGCTGGCATCGCACTACACGCCATCTTAAACGGGATGCCCTTGCACGCATTGATGATGTTGGTCCGGATCTTTCCTGTGGCAGATTTCAGTATTGCGCTTTCATCCAAAACCACGGCCCCGACTTCATCTTGCAGTCGAAACGATTCTCGAAACTTGTCGATGTTCACAATGCCGACCGGGCACCCTTCCCACTGACTGTTTTTTACTGCCAAAAATCGGCCGATATCACCCTTGAACACCGCGTTTATGTCCATAATGTTTGTCCAGCCGTAAAACTTCATCTGCTCTTCCATGGTCTGGTTGATAAGGTGGAGTTGTGTCAGGATGAGCGTCTTTTTTGGATATACCTGCTTTGATACGTGCCTCACCCATTCAAGGAATATGGCCGTTTTCCCAAGCCCAACAGCAGCGAACACGGCAAACCGCTTACGAATCAAGCACAACTTGACGATAAACTGCTGATAGTCAAAAAGGTGATCTGCCATGACGATGGATTGAGATTTTGAGTCGTCATGGAATGTCTCGTAGAAGATTCTATTGCCGTCAACCCGGTGAATTGGATGCGCCTTGGCATCAAGGAATTGCCGGTATGATTCAAGGGAAAAGTCTTTGATTTCGACTTGTTTCATGACTGCAAGTCCTCAATAAATCTGACTGCCATTGCTGCGATCTGGATGCACTCCTTTTCCATTTTGGCCGTGCATCGAATCCCCTTGTCGCGCCGGACCTCATCCCAAAGTTCGTGGACCTCTTCCAGTATCACGGCGTATCCCTCGTGGTTGCTGTTGAATTTCGGATATTTGGCTTTGGCCTGATTGACTTCTGTGCTGATGTTTTCGAGTAGATCTTTTCTATCAATCATTACTGTCCCTCCTGTTGAATTTGTGCGTTTACAGCAGCGACATCCCCCGCAACTGAGGCAACTCATCCCGCAAAGGCACACCGAACCACTCGATGACGGTAGGGTAAACATCAACGGTCGTCGCCCCACCGTCTACCCACCGTCGCCGTATCGGGATATCCGTAGCACACCATGACCAAGGCGCGTTAAGATGCCGAAACTCTGCACCGTCGAAGCCATGGTCTGAGATGACCATGAAGTGTGTCTTCTGCCGGTCGATGTTATCGAGTACCCATCCAAGCGTCTCATCACACCGCTCTATCTCGTGCTCGTACTCGGGGCTCTCGCCTCCGTACTGATGGCCGAATTTGTCAGGATTCAGATGGCAGAAAACCAGTGACTTCGGATTGCGCTTCGAGAAGTTCACGGCCCCTTTCGCCAGCGATGTCATATAGGGATCGTCTATGGATCGAGGTTTGACTGTGATGCAGACTTTCGCGTTTTGACCGATGCAAGCGAGCGGACTTTGAGCCTCTTCCGTGCCAAGATATCCCCTCTTGGACGTGAGCCATGCCGTCGAGAATCCGTGTTGCTGCATAGCCCATTGAAGGGTGTTCTCGTAAGGAACCCCGGCGAACCATCCTACCCTGGCAAATTGTCCGTGCTGCTGGTCGTAGTGCTCCGTCCATTCCATCGGTCTGCCGGCCATTGTGTGATTGCCGAAGGCCCCGGTTTGTCGCGCCGTGAGCCCAGTGAAGATCTCCGTCCACACGGGGATGGTCAGGCTTGCCCCCATGGGCGTTAGCGGTACAAGGTGAACGCCTGATTCACGCAGGAATGCCGTGAGATTTGGAAGCCGTCCATCACTCATCATGCGCCGTGTATGAGGATGGCCTACGCTGTCCCATGCCAGCATGAGAAGGCCGTCTCGGTGTTTCGTCGTCGTTGTTGTTGACGCCATGCCGATCTTAGGTATAGCCGACGATACTACGGTAGCCGCCGATGCCTTTAGGAATGTTCTCCTGTTCATTTTAGCACCTCCCCAATAGCCGCCACAATCTTCGCAGCCATCTCCCGCGAAAGCTCGTTTCGCTCGTACTTCACGACCCATTGCCCATCCCCGTAGGTGCGGATTATGAAGCCAGGAGGCGGGTTCACGTCTCTAAAGAATTGGTCAACCTGTTCGTCAAGGCTTGGTTTCTTGTCCATGGTCATTCCCCTTTTCTTTCAGTAGCGCATCGTAGTCAATCCCGGCATCAAGCAAGCGCATGAGCACTTGGACTGGTGGCGTAGGAACACGTTCACCTGTTTCCCAATAGAGCACCGACCTAGCATTGACACAGAGCTTCTTGGCAAACTGGTTTGGCGTCATGTGGAATTTAGTTCGCAGTTCAAAAATTTCTAATGGCTTGAACCCCACGACTCATCCCTCCGTTGCTTTTCTTGACGCTGCTCCCCACTCATTGAGACATTCTAGACAGAACCATCCCAACTTCTCACCACTGTCGGATTCAACCGCACTCATAGTCTCACCGCGTTCAAATGATCTCTCGCATCCCAAGCACGTCTCCGATCCGTAGACTCCGAGGGCTTGCATTTCTATGGTTACGTGCGCCATTACTCATTCTCCTACTTGTTGCGAGAATCCGGTAAGCTCGTGATACTCCATCAAGTATTCGTCCATGCTGTTGTCTGGAGAAAGGCAATATCCCACGGCACTGAGGTTGAGATATATTTCCCCGCAATGCTCGCACATAAACAGAGGAGACATTGGAATTTCCTCCCCACAAATCCGTTCTTCAATCTCCGTGTATGGTGCCCTCTCCCGGAGGAATTCAAGGCAATCGTCTCCGATTCCGATCAATTTCTTGCAACTTGAACATCGCTTGCGGCGCGCCTTGGAGAATTTTATAAAGTCTTCCGGGTCGAAGTATGTCCACGATCCTGGTTCGCCCTCCCAATCACCACATGAACACGATAAGCCCATTACTCATTCTCCTCAGTATCAACCCCAAAAGCCGTAAGAGCCTTGTCGAGTCGGTCTCTCACTTCCAAGTGGCACCAATCTCCGTGTTGTAATGCTTCCTTCGCAGCCTCGATCAATTCACAGATAGGGCATGGCTCACCCCAATATTCCTCACTGAGCATGTGGCCTGCTTTGCATGGGACCATCCCGTCTTTGGGCTTCATTGTGGTGTCTCCTTCTTGGCCCGTCCCACGAACAGTAGATCCCCAGGCCCAAGGCCGCAGACGAAAGCGGCAGAATCGCGGTTTAAAAGAAACAGCTTCCTGTACTCCTCTCCTGAACCAAACGAAGGTCCAGGGAATGTGAACCACTCCCGCTCTGGCTCACACAAAATATAGTGAAGCTTCTGCAATCCGTCGCGTCGTTCCACTTCACGTCTCAGTTCTGTCATTCGGTCTTGTGCCCACTTGGGCAATTTCGTTTCGTCGTGGTCTCTCATGCCATAGCCTCCTTCCAACTGTCGATCTTCCTGCCAGCCGAAGTGAAGTAGTCGTGCCCTGGCTTTGTGTTTACTTCCAGGTATTCGTGGATCTGTCTCACTGTGTCCATCAACTTCCCAACAGCTTCACGCTTTTCATTGTTGTCAACGTGCTCGTAGAGGTCATTCAGCAACTCAAGTGCAATGCTTGTCAGTTCGGTGCAATGAACCGAATCCCCAACATGCTTCTTTCGAAAGGCCAACACTTCAAGTCCAAGCAGATCTAGTGTTCGCTTATCTCGGACGGTCCCCCAACACCTTGACGCTTCCTGCGCCTGAGGTACGGTTCTTTGGCACAACCTACGAATCCGGTACGTGCCAGGTTCCTCTTGTGGAAAGTATTGCTCAAGGAGGGCCATGCCAACCATTCCAGCGCAAGTCAGGTCAATCATGGTCTTGACCCATGTCTTGGGTAGTTTCGTTACTCGCCTGTTCCTTGAAATTTTTATGGCGCTACTCATCGGGATTTCCTATCGCTTGAACTTCTTCTGACATTTCTTGCATGACCGATCCATCTCTTTCTTAGTTGGATCACCAAGCCGGTTCCTGCCATACAGCAATCCACACGCAGACCGGAAGTATCTCGGGTTGAACGGAGACTCAAGGAACAGGTGCGGTCTTGCCTTGTCACTGTATACGGGTATCAGCCACACGGGTTCACTCATTCAGAACCTCCTTGCACTTCTCTTCGATCTTCTCAAGAATCGCCAATCTATTCTCAATGTCCCAAGTTTGAGCCGCAAAAGCCCATGTCCCGATGATCCTGAGTGCGTTCTTAAGCTCGAAGATCCGATTACCTTCCTTGAATCGGTCAAGGATCTCACGAAGTAGTTGCTCCTGCTCGTCGTCAAGCTGTATCATTGCAACGCCCCTTTCGCTATGGTCCATGCCGCCCTAAGATTCGATGCCCCCATGACGGCAATGAGTGCTTCCCGGTAGCGGTCTCTCTGCTCAATGACAGCCGATTCAGGCTCTTGCCCTGGCTGGTTGCACTCGTATCTTTCACGCTCTGCGTCTGCCATAATGCGGTTGCTGGTTTCAA
>Ga0209417_1003248_pt1 | contig 22282 bp, 13 predicted proteins | sample RifGroF2_FD_184002 | JGI IMG/M metagenome (GOLD analysis project Ga0209417, IMG submission 184002) | Groundwater microbial communities from Rifle, Colorado, USA - Groundwater F2 (SPAdes) (version 2) | ecosystem: Environmental > Aquatic > Deep subsurface > Groundwater | place: Rifle, Colorado... | reverse complement strand
AGGTTTTGAGAGGGGTACGGTCCAAACTGGCGGACCCGAACGATCCGTTCGGAGCGCCCGAGGCGAACGAAATAGCCCTGGCCAATCCGCACTTACGGGATCGAATCAACCAGACCGTTATCGACAATATGTCGGAACAATTCGACGGTTTCCGGACGCCCGCCCCGGGCCAACCGCAACCGGCCCAAACGCCGGCGCAGGCCCCGACGCAGGAAAATCAGAAACAGGATGTTCCGGCGCCGGAAGAAAAGCCGGCCGTCACCCTGGATTCGATCGCCAAGAAATACGGTTTCGACGACCCGAAAGTCTACGGCAAAAACCTGTCCGAGATCCATAACGAGATTACCAATCTTGGTTCGCTCGAAGAGGTCGAGGACTTCTTTGGCGACGACACCAAGGAATCGCAGTACGCTCGAGACGTGGCCCCGCTTATCCTGGGGCAGACCAAGACCGAAGCGGCCCCGGAAACCGCCGTTGAATCGGGGAATGAAGGCCAGGAATCGATGCCGGCCCCGAGTCCGGAGGTTGTTACGCCCACGGAACCGACAGGGGTAGAAACGCCTACTCCCCAGGCCCACGAATTCAGTTCCACCCAGGTCAACCTGCCCGAAGAGCAGGCGGCCGAGGTCCGGACGTTTAGCGAAAAAATCCCGGAAGCGGAGCTTTATACCGATCCGAAAGACCCCTCTTACGGCCGGGAAAAGAACCCGCATATCACGGTCAAATACGGCCTGCACACGGCCGACGCCCAGGAGCTTGCCCCGGTCTTAGCCGAAGAAGGCCCGCTCACCGTCACCATGGGCGATGTGTCCATTTTCGAGGGTGAAGACCACGACGTGGTCAAGGTGGACATCGACAGCCCGGAACTGCACCGGCTGAACAAGAAGATTGCCGAGGCCCTGGAACATACCGACACCCATCCGGACTACAAGCCGCATGTCACGATTGCCTACGTCAAGAAGGGCGAAGGCGCGAAATACGTGGGGGACCAGTCGTTCAAGGGCAAGCAGATTACCCTCAATGAATTGGTGTTTAGCGGGAAGGACGGGCAGGCAGTCGCCCTGCCCTTGACTGGCCAGGGCCAGGCTCCGGGCGCGATCCCTGTTGCTCCCGACACGAATGTCGGGACCACACCCGACCGGCGCACCAATACGGACCTGCGGGCTCACGTCGAGCAGATGACGCCCGAGGAACGGTATCAGGCGATCTACACCGATCCCTTGACCGGCTTGGGCAATCGCCGCGGCTGGGAAGAGACGCCCAAGAAGGCCCAACAGGCTTCTATCGACGTGGACAGCCTGAAATATATCAACGACAATTTCGGCCACGAAGCCGGCGATGCCATGTTGAAGGCGGTGGGTCAGGCATTGGCCGGGTCCGGCGTGGAAGCCTTTCATCCGAGCGGCGACGAGTATTACACTCACGCCGACAGCGCGGATGAACTGGCCGCGGCTATCGAGAAGGCGACGGCATATTTAGCGCAAAATCCAATTGGACTTGAATTCCCCAATGGGAAAAAGATAAAATATGTCGTAACCTTTAGTCACGGGATAGGAGACACGATTCATGCCGCCGACGAAAAACTCCGGGGTCACAAAGCACAACGTGAAATTAACGGTGAAAGGGCCGGACGGGGAGAAGTCCCACCGGGAATTTATCGAGGACTTGATCAAGGAGAACGGGATGCCGGTCAGCATCCGGATAGGGAACGGCCCGAAAATCCCGATCAAGAAGTAACGCCCGGGCCTTCTCCCTCTGCCGAAAAGGCGCAGGTCATCGTTGGCCCCGCCGGCCAAGAAGAATTCGACACCCTGGAACTGGCCGAAGTGTTTGCCGACGAAATCGGCAAGGGGACCAGGTTCAAGGACAAGATCACCATCCAGAAGTTTCTGGCCGACTACGCCGGTCGGCCGCTTTCCGAAATCCGCGCTCTGCCCTACAAAAACGTCGAAGAGGCCATGGAATACGCCCTGGTGAAATGGGCGCGGGACATTATCGGGGAGGGCATGGGGGTTGCGGAAACCTATCAGGCCCTCAAAGAGCTGTACCAGTCCCAGCCGAATCTGGCCACCAGAACCGGCAAAAGCACCACCAATCAAGCCTATTCCACTCCGGTCCATCTGGCTTTCTTGATGCAAATCATGGCCGGCGTGACCGCAGACAGCGGCGCGGTTTACGAGCCGACCGCCGGGACCGGAATGCTGTTGACCGCCGCTCCGCTCGAGAGCGTATCGGCCAACGAAATTGGCGACGTGCGCCTGTCGATCCTCGAAGACCAGGGATTTAACGTCACCAACCATGACGGCAAAGAAGCCGTCGGGAAGGAAGGCGCTCCGGGGGAAAAGACCCAGGAGGCGGTCTTGGCCAATCCGCCGTTTGGCGGGATGCTTCCGCCGGCCGACGCCGACGGTTACAAGCTGACCAAGCTGGAACACGCGATCGTGGCCGACGCCCTCAAGGCCATGAAGGATAACGGCAAGGCCGCTTTCTTGATTGGCGAACACAACTTCAAAGACGGCAAGATGACCGGCACCCAACGGGTGTTTTTGAACTGGCTGTACCATCACTTCAACGTGGTGGAAAACATCGACATTCCCGGCGACGAATATTCTCGCCAGGGAGCGAAATTTCCTGTAAGATTGATAGTGGTGCATGGTCGCAAGTCGGCGCCGGCCGAGTTCGCGCCCAAGTCGCCGGATGCTTATGGGAAAGTGGAATCGGTAGACGACCTTTTACCCATAGCAAAGGAGATGGCCGATGGCCGATACGAAGCACGAAAACCTGGTCCCGTGGCTCCCGAAGGAACTGAGGGGGTATCCGGGGATAATGGGGCTGGCGGGGGTAATGTGGCCCCAGGACAAACCGGACCCGGACGCGGCGACATACTGGAGCCTGTACAAGAATCGAGTGCTGCAACTGATTCAGGACGAAAAAAGTCGGACGGGGATCGAACCGAACGAAGTGATGGAGATGATACCCGGATGGGTCAGGGAGAACCCGGACCCGCAGTGGTTGATCGAAATCATCTGGCAGAACGACAACTGGATGAACCCGGCGAGCCCAGTGGAGTCCTACCTGGCAGGGAGAATCAGCCTGGACGATCTGAAGAGCAACCTGGGGATACGTCCGGACGAGAAGCCGAGGCTGATGAGCAGGCAGGACAGCAAGGAGGAGTTCGAGGAGGAGACGCTACAAAGTCTTCTGGCCAACACGACATAGATGCAGAACTGGCGGCGATGTCCGATGAGGATATCGACGCGCTGTTCGATCAAGCCAAAGCCGATCTTCGAGAACAACCCGCCACTCCGGCCGCAACCGGCGGCCAACGTCTAAAACAAGCCGGTTCAAAAACACTTCAAGCCATCGATGAGGCCCTGGCGGGGGCCGCCGCACTGTTCGGCGGACCGAACCGTTTAAACTCCGGATTGGTCTTCGACGAAAAGACCTACCAGCAAGCCAAGCCTCATTTCGAAAAAGCCTGGCAATTGGCCAAAGAAGCGGGCTGGGAACTGGTCGAATTCGCCCGCTATGTCGTCCAGAAATTCGGCGTGGCGGCCGAGCCCTATGCCAAACATTGGATGCGCGAACAACGTCCGGGCAAGAAGCCGGCGCCGGTGGAGACCACCTCCCACCAAGCCCCCTACATCCCCAAATCCAAGGGTTTGATCGTTGACGAGACGTTGGTTCCGCTCAAGATGCAACATGCCATAGCCGGCGCTCTGGATATGCTCGAGGGGGAAGTAGGCGATATCGATCAATTCGTGGCGAAGAAACTCAATTACCGCGATATCGCGGCCTTGCATGAAGTCCTATCCGCCGACCAGATCGACGCCATAGCCTTGGGAGTTTGGAATATCGACAAGGGTATGGGGATGATCATTGGCGACCAAACCGGTGTCGGCAAGGGCCGTGTGGCCGCGGCCATGTGGCGGTACTCCAAAAGCATTGGGGTCAGGCCGATATTTTTTACGGAAAAGCCCAATCTTTATACCGATTTCTACCGCGATATCACCGATATCAAAGAAGAAGGATTTCACCCTCTGATTCTGGCCTCGAAGTCAACTGGAAATTTACTTGACCAGGACGGCATTATTGTCCAAAAGGTTCCGCAGCAGAAAAAACGAGAGCAGGCGTTACGAGGTTTGATTGAAGGCGGTGTGGACTACCTGGGCCGGCAAGGTCACGATGGTGTGTTGACCACTTATGACCAAATCAATGCCACCGGCAACGCGCCGCAAAGGGGTCTTAGCCAGGTGGCGCCCGGTAATATTTTGATCTTGGATGAATCGCACAGGGCTTCCGGCCCCAACTCCAATACCGGGCAATACGTCTTGAACCTTTTGGGCCAGGCCCGCGGGGTCATGTATCTGTCCGCGACCTTCGCCAAACGCCCGGACACCATGCCGGTTTACTTCCGGACGGCCATGAGCGAAGCCAATTTGTCCTTGGATCAGTTGATCGCAGCTATCCAGCAGGGCGGGACGCCCTTGCAGGAGATCATGTCCAACGCTTTGGCCGGGCTGGGGCAATACATGCGCCGGGAAAAGTCTTTCCGGGGCATTCCCGTCGAGACGTTCATCGATTCGACCAACAAGACCCGGGACGAAAAACGCGCCGACCAAATGTCGGAAATTTTGCGAGACATTGTCAGCCTTTCCAGCGAGATAGGCGACGTGGTAGCGGGCATTCAAAGCGAGATCAAAGATGGCGCCACTCCGTTGATCGGCGGTATATCCGTGCCCGGAGGCATATACGAGGGTGACAGGCATATCCCGGCCTCGGTGTCTTCCTCGAACTTCGCCTCGACTGTCCATAATGCCATTCGCCAATTGCTATTCGCCATGAAGGCTCCTTTGGCGGTTCAGCGGGCGATAGAGGAATTGAAGGCCGGCCGCAAACCGGTGATTGCCCTATCCAATACCATGGGCTCTTTCATGAAGCAGATCGTCAAAGATGGCGAGATTGCCCTCGGAGACCCATTCAATATCGCGTTTTCCGATATCCTGAATCGTTACCTGGAACGGACCCGCAACATTTCCGTCAAGCCTCCGACCGGCGGTGAACTCATCAAAGGCCGACTGTCCCTGGAAGAACTCCCTTCGGACGTTCGGGAGAAATATCATCAGATTGAAGACAAGATAGCCAAAGCCGTCACCGACATTCCAGGCAGCCCGATCGACTACATTATCGAGAAGCTGAACGCGGCCGGTTACAAGGTGGGCGAAATTACCGGACGCGAATATGTCGTGGACACCACCGACCCCAAGGCGCCCGCTTTGCGACGGCGCACAGCCGAAGAGAAAAACAACCGGAACGCCACCGTCAACGGTTTCAACAATGGAGAAATCGACGTCCTGATTATCAATTCGGCCGGCGCAACCGGATTGTCCGTTCATGCCGCGCCCAAATTCAAAGACCAGAGACCGCGAACCTATATCGGCGTCCAGCCGGAATTGAACATCGACACCGAAGTTCAAAAAATGGGCCGGATCAACCGAAAGGGGCAAGTGGTCCTGCCCAATTACGTGGGCCTCTATCTGGACATCCCGGCCGAAATTCGGCCAGCGGCCGTATTGAAGCGGAAATTAGCCTCTTTGTCAGCCAATACGTCAGCCAATTCGGACAGCCCGTTGGCCCAAAAAGAATTTCCGGACATGATCAACAAGTACGGCGACCAGGTCGTCGAGAAATGGCTCCAAGAACGTCCGGATGTTTTAAGATTATTGAATATCAATCCGGAAGCGCAGACCGTAGACATGATGTCGGTTTCCGGTAAGATGGCCGTTCAGCCCGTAGCCGTTCAACATGAATTTTATGACGAGATCGAGCACGAATACAATCTTCTCATCGAAGATATGAAAGAGCAGGGAACCTACGACCTGGATGTGAAAGACCAGGACTACCAGGCCGAGCTACGCGACCGCCAGATTATCACTGTGGGCAAGAACGAACAGAACCCGTTCGGTCAGTCTACCTGGTTGGAACGGTTGCGTTGCCGGGCTCTACGACAGCCCCTCAAGCTGACCGAGATTCAAAAACGTATCGAGCAGCACCTGGACGGTAAGACGCCGCAGGAAAAATACGCGGACTTAATTCAGGCCCTTGACCAGGATATGGCCGCCTACCTTCAATCTTTGGCCCAGCAGACCGAAGCGGCCGAGGACGACGCGACCCGGGAACGGTATGCCCGACTGGACCGGAACGCCCGGGTCGCCCAGGCCGAAATCAAAGCCGACCTGTCCTATCGCGGTTTCAGGATCGGCCAGACCTACCATATCGATTTGGGCAACGACCTATCCATGGACGGCGTCCTAATTCGGTTGCGAAACGACCGCGGCGCCGGCAACCCGGCCCAGGCCAGCCGGTTTCGTCTGACTTTCGCCGTCAATAACGGTATGCAGACCTACACCGTGCCGTTGTCCAGACTGGCGGTCGGGATCGAGATGGAGAAGCTATCGGACAGCCCGCCGGCCGATTGGGACAAACAACTGCCGTCCGACTTCCGCGAAGAACGGTTCATGTTGACCGGCAACCTCGTTCAGGGCTTCGCGGATGCTCCGCTAGGCGCCACCATCGTCAGGTTTACCATGAAAGGCGACGAGGTCCGGGAAGGGATACTCATGCCGTTGACATGGAAGCCGAAAGACCGCGCTGGCGGGGATACCGTCAGGGTAACGGCCGACCAGGCCCAGGTGATTCTTTTGAACGGTCGCCCGTTGTCCGGCCGTATCGTCAAACTATTCCAGCAAGGCCGTCAGTATGCCGTGGCCACACCGAAAGCGAAAGGCGTGGCCGGCGTATACTTTCAAGATCCGGAGCTGCAAGGTCTCACTGTTCGGGGCGACTTCGAGAGCAAGGGCAACGAAATGCGGGCGACCGTCGATAGCGCGAACCTGCCCCGTTTTCTGCGCCGCGTTTACGAGTTGGGCGATACGTTCGACATACCGCGCAAATTGTACGACGAATTGTTGGCGGACAAACAGGAGGCCCAGCCGCAAGAGCAGGCTCCGAAGGCCGACCGTATCCAATCCCTGCAAACCGCCTATGAGGCCGTCAAGGCCCAGAGCGATGAAGGTTTCAGCGATGTATCGATCATCGACCTTTACGAGCGGTTCAATAAGCTGCATCCGATCTCCCTGGACGGCTTCAAGCTCTACTTGAAGGAATTGGGCAGAGAGGGCCAAGCGGTCTTCTCGCTGGGCGATTGGAGCCTGTCTGACGAGCGAACCAGGTCCGGGGTTATCGAGATGTCGGACCCGGCGTCCGAACGCACATGGGGCCATGGCCGGCGAAACCTGTTGGTGAGATTTAAGAGCCTGTCGGCCCAATATTCCACCGGCCGTCCGTCTACCCCTCCCAGGTCCGTGACCTTGGCCGATGTCAAGGCGGCTTTTCCGGGCATGGAAGTCGGGGAAGTGGACGGGGCCTTCTGGATTAGAACTGGTAAAAGCCGCTGGATGGTGATTGACAAGGTTGAATCGGTCGATATGGACCACGTTTCGTTCCAAGCCAGCTACGGCAGGGATATGCGGCCCGGAGAACGTGCGGCCGGCAGCTATCGCGCCGGCCTGATTCAGTTGGATCGTATCACCGGCGACAAGTGGGTTTTGCGGCACGAACAAGAGCATTGGCTCGAGGACACCGGCCTGCTGACCCCCGCGGATATTTTCGTCTTGAAGGCCAGGATTCAGGCTTTGACCAAACAGGGTAAGTTTACGCCGGAGAACCCCCAGGACGTCGGCGGTTCCGAGGACCGGGCGAACTACGTGGCCCACATGATCGAGGGCGAGAAACCGGCCGGGGCGCTTGGAAGGATATGGGAGAAGATCAAGGAATGGATCGACCGGTTGGTCAATTTGTTCCAACGGACGGCCGGCGGTGTGGCGCGGGACATTAAGTCCGGAAAGGTGTTGAAGGGCCAGGCCCAGGCCCCGGGGAACAATCAATCGTCTTATTCTTTGGGCCGGGCCAAACCCGCGCCCGACCTGTCCAAGATACTGGCCGGTTTGCCGGATGATGTCGCTAAACGCCTTGTACTGGCCCACGGCCTGCCGGTGGCCACCCGAACGGACAGGGTCAAAGCCATGGGCCGGGACATTTTCAAGACCTTCACCCGGCATCATAAGACCCTGGACAGCAAGAAATACGGGGACGCCGCGGACCTGATTCGTCAACTTGAAGAAGTGCCCCAGATTGCCATTCGGGAGGCTACGGACGCCTTGATAGGTATTTCCAAAGGTTTAGGCTCCCAAGAAAACCTGCGTCTTTTCTCCTACATGCTGGTCATGGACGACATGGTCAAAGACATGGAGCCGGGCGGGATACTCGAGGCGGAAGAGGCCCTGCCATTTGGATTCACCCGGCCCCAGGCCGAGGCGTTTCACGCTCACTTGCAAAAGCTGGTCGGCCAGAACAAAGAGGTCCGGGAAGCGCTCAAGAAACGCCGGGACTACATGAAGGCCCTGCGTGACAAACTGGTCAAGGCCAAGCTGCTCAAACCCGAAGCATTGAAAGACGACCGGTATTTCCATCACCAGGTCTTGATGCACCGGGCGGCCAAGGAACTTGGCGAGAGCTACCAGAACAAGCCGGGAACATCCTCCAAGGACGCTCGGTTGCACAAAAAGGGCTGGCAGATCGCCCGCAAGGGTTCCTTGGAAGACTACAACACGGCGTATTTCGAATCGGAATTCGAAGTCGTGGCCCAGGCCGAGGCCCAACTGAGGACCGCCAAAATCAGCGACAAGATTCAGTCCCTTTACGACCTGCGGTCGAAATTGCAGGGTCAGGCCAAGAAACAGAACCGGACCCGCTTTCTGGAACTGCTCCGCGAGCGGGGCATGATGGAACGTGACGAGCTTGGCCAGGAGAAAGACCCGCTCAAGCCTTGGAAGATGAAGATTGCCATGGCCAATATGCAGTTGGCCAAACTGGCCGCTTCCGGGACGCTCAAAGTTGATCCGATCTACGATGGCTTGATCGAGAAATTGGCCCAAGCCTACCGCCAGTACATGGACGCGCCGAAAAAGGAACGCAAGAATTTCCCGGTCGGCGTGGAAGACGAACGTTGGCTCCCTTTCCTGTCGCACCTGATGCAAACCAACTCCAACGGCGCCGTGTGGGCCGGGACCGTGTTCCGGGCGATATGGGACCGGGAAGCCTTTATCAAGGAAGTCTTGGGCAAGGAAGAGGTCTCGTGGCAAGACCTGATGCCCGAGGGCTACACCACTTGGCAGCCGAAGCCCGAGGGCGTCTGGTTCACGGTCAACACCTTGCCCGATCATGTCATTGAAAGGGTCCGGGCCGGCGGGGAACTGCCCGAAAAGATTTCCAAGGCGTGGGCCAGGGGGACCGGACAGGAATGGGTTGTCCCCGAAGACCTTGCAGCCACCATGGACAATATTCGGCCGATCTTGGATGACAATATGCTGGCCAAGGCGTCCGCGGCGGTCATCTCCGGTTGGAAACAGTGGACCCTACTCAATCCCTTCCGGGTGCTCCGCTACAACCTGAACAATATGTCCGGCGACGCGGATATCGTGATGGCCTACGACCCCAAGATTTTCAAATACGCCGGCCGGGCCGCCGCCGACCTGTACAAACAGCTTCGCGGCCGGGAACTTAGTAAATCCGCGCTGGATGAACTCGCGCAGGCCGCGGACCTGGGGGTGACTTCTTCCGGTTGGGCCATGCAGGAAGTGACCGATATCACCCAGCAACTCAGTTACAACGAATACATGGACGCCGTAACCGGCCGCAAGCCGAACCTGGCCCAGAAGTATTGGAACCTGACCAAGGAAGTCACCCAGCTTCGAGAGAACGTCTTGCGCCTGGCCGCCTTCCGGTATTTCAAGGACCAGATCGCCGCCGGCCGGAAGCCGGGCAAAGACATCTTCGGCGCCAGCAACCGGCAGGAGTTGGCCTCCGTGGCCAAAAGCCTGTCCCCGGCCGAGGCCGCGGCCAAGATGGCCCGGGAACTGGTGGGCGACTACGGCAACTTGACCGAAGCCGGTCAGTGGATTCGCCGGCACATGATTCCGTTCTATTCCTGGATGGAGGTCAACGCTCCGCGGTACGTCCGGCTCATGCGGAACCTCAAGCATGAGGGTAAAAGCACGAATTACCTGACCGGGGCCATGGCCTGGAAGGCTACCAAGCTGGGGCTCAAAGCATCGGCTTTGATGGCCGCCGTCATTCTCTGGAACATGACCTTTTTCCCGGATGAATGGGACGAGATGGGCGACGCCAAGCGCCGGCAGTTGCATTTGATCCTGGGCCGGCATGACGACGGTTCGATTCGGTCCATCAGGTTCCAGGGCGCTCTCTCCGATGCGCTGTCCTGGTTCGGGGCCGAGGACATCGTCAGTGACATCGAGGACGTGACCGAGCGCAAAGTCCCGGTCCTGGACAAGGTTGGGGAGGCCCTCTCCGCGCCGTTCGTCAAACTCTGGCAGGGCGCCCGGCCGATCGAAAAAATGGTGGCCGAGACCGTGATGGGCCAGTCAACTTATCCGGACCCGGGCTATCCGCGGCCGATTCGGGACCGAGCCGAGTATATCGCCCGGACATTCTCCCTGGATATTCCCTACGGCTGGATCGCCGGGAAACCGAAACGCGGCGACGGCGTCACCGGGCAGTTGCTCCATGACGTGCTGTCTTTGGGGTCTTACACCACGGATACGGGCGAGACGGCCTACTACGACGTAAAGAAGTGGCAAAGGAACTTCCTTGACCGGTATGGCGTGGAGAAGCCGTCCATCAGTCCGACGTCGAAAGGTAACGCGCTCTATTACTACAAACAGGCCCTCAAGTTCGGAGACGTGGATGCGGCCAAGGTATACTTGGAAAAATATTACGATCTGGGCGGGAACCGCTCCGGCATCAAACTGAGCATCAAATTGAGTCACCCGCTGGGAGGGTTGCCCAAGAAGATGAAAGGTAAATTTCTCAATGAGTTGAATCCTAAACAATACGAGACCTACCAAAGGGCGCTGGACTGGTATAAGCGCACCTATCAATCGCGGTGAGGCGGACACATGGCAGCAGACGACTTCGAAACCAAGGTGCTGGTCGAATTAGCTGAAATTAAAGGGACGTTGAAGGAATATTGCACGGCTACCGAGCAGGTCAAAGTGACCATGTTCGGCGCGGACGGCCGCAACGGGGTGGTCGGGGATTTGTCGCAAAACAAAGCCGATATTAAAGCCCTGGCCGCCCAACGTAACTCCGATATGCAGGAGGTCGCCCGCCAGAATACCTGGTGGTATCGCCTCTTGGGTGTACTGGCGGCCCTGTCCGGCGGGCTTGGCGGATATTTCGGGATGACCAAATAGGAGAATGTCATGGAAGCGCAACCGGTCTGGACGACATTGACGAACGGCGCCGACGAACCTACCTGGAAAAAGGTGGTCAAGGTCGTGGCTCCGGCCCTGGCTACGGCCACTCTCGGCCCTCTGGCCGGATTGGCCACAACGGCCATATCCGAGGCGGTTCTGGGCAGGTCGGGCGGCACCGAAGCGGAATTGGCCGAAGCTCTGGCCTCGCCTACCCCGGGAATGCTGTTGAGCCTCCGTGAAGCCGAATACAGTTTCAAGACCCGCCTCGAGGAAATTCATGCCGCCGACCGGGCCAACGCTCGGGAACGCGAAATCCGCACTCGAGACAAGACGCCGCGCAATCTGGCCTGGGGCCTCATGCTTCTGTTTGGAATGCTTTTGGCCGGCCTGATGTTCTATGAGCCGCCCGCGGGCAGTCAAGCTGTGCTTTTTACGGCGGTCGGAACGGTGGGAACGGCCTTTATCGCCATGATTACCTATTTTTTCGGCTCTTCGGTCGGCAGCAACGAAAAGACGGGGCTGATGGCCGGCATGGCCGACAAAATTCAAGCCTTGATGGGAGGAAAGTAAGATGCTGAAAAACTGGTGGAACGGACTTACGCCGACCAGGCGGAAGGTGCTTACCCATGCCGCGGCCTTCGTGGGCGGCCTCGTCTTCAGTTCCCTGTCCTGGTAGAGGGGGAACCATGACCAACGATCACCCGTTTATGTCCGAAGTGCAGGCCGCGGCCGCAAAATACGGGCTTGACCCGGCTTTGGTCGCGGCGATCTGCGCGAATGAAAGCGCCTGGCATCCACAGGCCGTGCGCTACGAGTCCCACGTCGGCAAATACGTTCAGGATCCGGCCAAGCATAGGCCGATGGGCTGCTCCGAGGAAACGGAGCGCCGGCTCCAAATGATGAGCTTTTCCCTGATGCAGGTCATGGGGTTCAATATCCGGGCCATGGGGTTCGGCGGCTGGCTGACCGACTACCTGGACCCGGTCAAGGGTCTGGACATTGGCTGTAAGTTCCTGGCCGGCCTGTTCAAACGATGGTCGAAGGTCGAGGACGTGGTGTCCGCCTACAACCAAGGCAGCCCCAGGCGCGGCCAAGACGGGAAATATTCGAATCAGCCCTACGTGGATCACGTCATGGCTTCGTATCGACAGTACGGCGGGGATCGGCGGCCGGCTCCGGACGTCACCAACGCTCCTACCGTGTCGCCTTACAAGTTTTCCGCGGTTTCTCTGGCCAAGCTCAAGACCTGCGACGACCGCTTGCAACTCTTGATGGCCACCGCTTTGACCCGGGACGACTGCCCGATGGATTTTACCGTTCTCGAGGGACACCGCGGCCAAGCGGCCCAGGATGCGGCCTATCAACGTAGGGCCTCGAAGGTCAAATGGCCGAACGGGAAACACAACACCCTGCCTTCCAAGGCCGTGGACGTGGCGCCCTACCCGGTTGTCTGGACCGACCTGAACCGGTTTAAGGTTTTGGCCGAACACATCAAGAAGGTGGCCGACGACCTGGGCATCAAGGTCGAATGGGGCGGGGACTGGACCAGCTTCAAAGACTACCCCCATTGGCAGGTGGACTGATACACCGTCCGATACCCTGATACATTCCTGATACACTAAAAAAGGGGTTGTTAAAAAGACAACCCCTTGATTTTTCTATGTGTTTTTGGGGTGGATGATGGGACTTGAACCCGGCTTCGATTTTTAAAGCGGTGTAAAATCAAATGGTTATAGGGCTATAAGGGAAACTGATACATTCCTGATACACTTCATTCGTCGTTGCCCGTCTTACGGAGTTCGATCACGTCGGCCGTTTTTTGCTTCTGACCGATCGTCTGGCGGCGGGCGTAGAGGTCTTTGAGCGCATCGCCCTCCGTCCTGAAATACCTTTCAAACGCTTTGTTGGTAGCGTGCATGGTCATGGTGCGGACCTCTTCGAACGTGGCTACCTGCCGTAAACTCATAGCGGTCGAATGCTTGGTTCCGCCGTACAGGTCCAGGTCTTGGACCCCGACCGCCTTACAGCCCTTCTTCCAAGCTCGATAAAAGGCGCCCGGCCCGATCGCACTTCCGGCAGGCAAATTATATTTAGGCGACCGGTCGTACCGAAAGAACGGAGTATTGGGCAGGCCGCGGTCGAAGGTGCGGACCAGGGCCAGATCATCGTCGGTTAAAGGCACCAGCTTAGGCTGGCCGCCCTTGGAGTCTTCCACCATGAGGACGCCGCGATCGCGGTCAACATGCCGCTCTTGCAATGACCACATTTCTTTCGGCCGAACGGATATGTAGGTCGCCAACAGATGGCAACCCAACCAGACCCGAGGATTGTCCCGATACAGATCCTTGATCGCGGCCAGGATGGCGGTCTGAGTTTCCAGATCGGTCGTGTTGCGGTAGCTCATGGTGTACCGTACTTCCGGCCAGTCCTGGAGCATCTCGATACCGTGCCGTTTCCGACACCAGGCCCAGAAGGCTTTGAGCGACATCAGGCAGTTGTGCTTTGTCTTGTCCGCCAGGGGCTTTTCGGTTTTCGGGTTGGTCAGACCGTGAATGAAGTCCTCGACGTCACCGTAACCGATGTTTTTGATATTGCGGTCGCCCCAGGCTTCGCAGGCCCGGTCCATGTAGGACTTGAGGGGGACATAGGTGCCGTTGGCCCGGGTCTGTTTTTTTATGGCCAGCCATTGCTTGGCCAAGACGGAAAAGGAGAGGGGTTTTTCTTTGACTTGGTAATCCCGGACGTCGAAGTTATCCGAACCGGCTTCGGCTCGTAGGTGGGACAGAAAAGTTAAAGCGGAAGGGTAATCGTTGAAGCGTTTGTAGATTTCTTTGCCGAATTTGACGGCTATTTTCAGGGCCGGCCGGCCGCACTTCGGGCAGAGCACACCCCGACGGTCAACGTGTTGATAGGACACGCCGCAGGCCGGACACGGCCCTTCGGCCGAGTAGATGTTCCCTTTTTTCACGGGAGCGAACTCCCAGTACGGTTTGGCCATACGTCCCTTTCGAGACGCAGGCAAGAAATGGCATGGCGAAAAAGATCATACCTGACGGCGGGTATGGTTGTCAAGCACGGGGACTCAAGAATGGAGCAGATTTTCGGGGAAGGGGCAAGCTGCGGGCAATGTCGCCGGATGTGTCTTCCGGGTCAAGGCCATGATCCGTCAATTTTTTGACCAACCGAACAATTTGTTGACGGTGCATTTCTTCGGCATGAATTTCCGCGGAAATATCCCGGTCAATGGCCAGAACCGCCACAACCTTGTCTTCGACGACAACGGGAAAAAATAATCGTTCTATATAAATCCACGTCCCGTCGCCGCGACGGATGCGAGCGCGGGAACGGGAAGCTTCCTGCTCGAGGGCCTGGTCGAATCTGTATTGGGCGCCGGAAACGTCCGCTTCCTGGAACCACGTCCAAAGCTGTTTGCCGATCAATTCTTCTCGGGGAACGCGGTAGAGCAAGGAGGCCGAGCGGCTGACGTCCACGATTTGGGCCTGGGTGTCGGCCACCAGGGCTGCGTCAGGGATGACGTCGAACAAGGTCCGCGGGGGAACCTGGGAGAGGCCGGTCCCAATGATTTGGGTTTCCAGGCCCCCAGGAATTTCGGCTTGACCGGTGGTCAGTAATTTTTTACCCAAGGCCAGCATATCAACGATGTCCAGGCCAAAATATTCGGCAATTTTTTGTCGGTACTCATCGGACCCTGTAGTAGTAGCGTACTCGTATTTAAGGATTTTGGTTAACATTCCAGGACTTAGGCCACATGCAGTGGCGATTACCCCTTGTTTCGTATCGCCAAGCAGATACTTAAATGCTGTCACCCATGCATCTCGAATTGTTAGCACAGCACCCTCCTCACCCCTGAACAAATTGTGGATAACAAACCCTTGGAACCCCGAAACCTCTGCCTTGCCGCTGTGGATGCTTTCCCAATCTTTTTAAAAGATACCACACAAGGTTACGGCAGGACTATAAATTTTTACTATTTTTTTGTCGAGACGCCCTGTGGACAGTTTTTCAATTTTTTTAAAAGAAATTTTTCTTATTTTTTCCTTGACGACAATCGGGTTTTTTAATAGAATTAGAAATCATTGGCCGGGGGGCACTGGCCAGGCAAGTAGTCGTAATTACCACGCAAACGCTACTTCAAAGGGGTTTTATTGTGCATTGGACTACCTCGTCTTTAGCCGCAAAAGTTGGAACGTGTTACACAACCATTTGGAATTACCTTCAAGGTAAAACCACCCCAACTCAAAAAAACGCCAAAAAGCTTGAAGCCGCTACAGGTATTCCGGTCAGCCGTTGGAGGTTGATCGGGACCGACCCCGCCATTCACGAGGGCATTAAGGCCGAATTGCAAATTCCATAGAAAGGGAAACCACCATGAACGACCTCGTAGCCTTCACCTTTAATCAAGCACCCGTCCGGATATTGATGGACGAGCATGGCGGACCTTGGTTCATCGCCAAGGATGTATGTGTCATCCTGGCCATTCAGAACCATCGAGACACCCTGGCCAAATCGTTAGATGCGGATGAAAAGGGAGTAGCCAAAGTCTACACCCCTGGCGGAACGCAGGAAATGACTACGATTTCCGAATCCGGCCTCTACACGCTCATCATGCGGAGCAACAAGCCCCAGGCCAAAACTTTTCGCAAATGGGTGACGTCGGAAGTGCTGCCGTCGATCCGCAAGACCGGTTCGTATTCGACCCGGGCCGAAACGGTGGACATCGACCAAGTCCCCCTGATCCATCGTCGCGCCATCAGTAAGACTTTGAACGCATTGGCCAGAAAAGTGTCCGACAAGCCGCGGCAACGGGCCATTCTGAGCGAATCTCTGTTTTGGCTGACCGGCCAGCATTTTACGCACCTTTTTCAGTCCGAACCCGTCGATCAGGCTGCGGCCTCGAATACCGATGACACCCTGGCATCGACCTTGACGGCGGACATAGCGGCTCGGGCCACGTCTGCCTGGGCTTTCACCCTAACCGGCCGGCACGGGCTCTATTCAAATCGTCGCAGCTTGACCGGGCCGTTACAGACGATGACCAGGCGCGACCTGGAAGGTCTCGCTCATACTCTGTTGGCGGAAGGGCGCATTCAGCAAGTTGATTCTCGGGACGGCCGGCGTCAAATCCTGACCGTTCCGGACAGACCATCTTCGATTAAATCGTGAACCGATCTTTTCAGTAGCGGGCTTCGTCTCGCCGGTTCGTGCCCGGATGGCGCCTCGACCACTCTGTGAATTCGGGGCGTCGTGTCACCACGGCCGGAAGGGATAGCTTCATGCCCACGCTGAAAGGTTGGACGCAGGCAAGAGGTAGCATGGCAAAGCTAATATTCCCACCACCCTATCAAGAGCCGCCCGGAGGGGCGGATATCCGCTGGTCGCTGTTTTTTCGATGCGGCAACGTCGAAAAGACTTCGCGGGCCAGAAAATTCCCGCTGGCCATGGCCGTTATTGCGGCGGTCGTCTGGTTGGCAATAGGGCGGTTCTAAGCCCCCACATCAACCACGAATCTGGGGAACCCCCCACTTCAACCACGAAGGAAAGGAGTCCTTTTTGATGGACGCTTATCCGAAGATTTTCCAACTCGGCACTCGCCACACCCAAAAACTCTTCGACGGGCCGGTGGAAGTCACCGAAAAGGTTGACGGCAGCCAATTCGCGTTTGGTTTGATCGACGGCGAAATCGTTATCCGGTCCAAAGGCAAGATTCATCCGATTAACGCTCCGGACAAACTGTTCATGGCCGCGGCCGACCAGGTTGTCCGCATGTACACCGCCGACCGGCTGGAACCCGGCGCGGTCTATTACGCCGAATACCTGTCGCGGCCGAAACACAACGTGCTGGCCTACAACCGTATCCCCAATAACCATTTGGCCCTTTTCGGCGTTCGGAGGTCCGGCGGCGAATGGGTGTCGGCCCATTCGATCTTGGCCGGGTACGCCAGTTTGTTGTGTATCGACGTTGCGCCGTTGCTCTTCCAAGGCAATGCGGCCGACATGCCGACCGCCGACGATCTGTTGGAAACCGAATCCTTCCTGGGCGGCCCCAGGATCGAGGGATTCGTGATCAAGAATTATGCCCACGAATTGATGGTGGGCGATCAAATCATGCCGTTTATCGCCGGCAAGTTCGTTTCCCCGGCCTTCCGGGAAGTCCATAAACAGACCTGGAAGGGCGACCATACCGCCAAGGGCAAATGGGAAGGTTTCTGCGACACCTACGCCGCGCCGGCCCGCTGGCAGAAAGCCGTTCAACACCTGAACGAATCCGGCCTGCTCCTGGGCGAACCAAAAGACATCGGCCCGCTGGTCAAGGAAGTCCAACGGGATGTAGCCGAAGAATGCCGGGAAGAGATCAAGTCTTTCCTGTGGCAGGAATTCGGCCCGGAACTGCTCCGCAAGTCCATCAAGGGCTTGCCCGAATGGTACAAACAGCAACTCGCCGAGAACTTGGAGGCTTAACCCATGCCCCCCCTCACCCCCGAATACCAAGAAGTCTTGAAAGAACAACTCCCCGGCGTACTCAAACGCATCGAATCCGGCATGACCACCGAGGCCGACGTCGATTGGGTCGAGGATCTAGCCGGCGTCGTTTTGGAGGCCAACTAACATGGAACAACTCGACCTTTTTTCTCTCATCAGCCGCCGGGCCGCCGTGGAAAAGGAACTCAACGACCTCAAGGCGTCCCTGACCGAAATCGAAGGCGCCCTCAACCTGCAACTGGACGAGGGCTTGAAAGCGGCCCAGGTCAAGGCCGGCAAAGACACCGGCACCTTCCGTTTCACCGTGGACGGCATTCAAATCAAGGCCACGGTCGGCAAAACCGTCAAATGGGACCAGGAACAGATGGAAACCATTTGGGACACCATCACGTCGGCCAACGACGATCCGCGCCAGTATATCGAGCGCAAGTTCGGCGTTTCCGAGTCGGCTTACAAACACTGGCCCCAAAGCATTGTCGAGGTTTTCGAGGCGGCCCGGTCGGTCACTCCCGGCAAGCCGAAATTCGAATTCTCGATGCCGTAAGAAAGGCAAATCAACATGGGCTTTAAGATCATTACCGCCGACGAGCGGATGGCCGAACACAAGACCGTCAAGGGCGTCGTGGTCGGACCGCACGGCATAGGCAAAACCAGCCTGCTCCGGACGGTGGACCCGGCCAAGACGCTTTTCCTCAACCTCGAGGCCGGCGACCTGAGCATTCAGGACGTGCCGATCGACACCATCAACATCCGGACCTGGGACGAAGCCCGGGAACTGGCCGTGTTGACCGGCGGACCGAATCCGGCTTTGCGGTCCGACCAACCTTACTCCCAGGCTCATTACGATTACGTATGCTCCCAGACCGCCCCGGCGTTCCTGGCCAAATACGACACCTATTTCTGGGATTCGATCAGCGTGGCCGCCCGGTTGGCCATTCAATGGGCGTCAGGACAGCCCCAAGCGTTCAGCGAAAAGACCGGTAAGCCGGACAACCGGGGCATGTACGGACTGCTGGGCCGGGAATTGATCAACTGGTTTACCCAGATTCAGCACACCCCCGGCAAAAACATCTGGTTGGTCGGCGGCCTGGACGAGAAAGTGGACGATTTCAACCGCACGGTGTTTTCCATGCAGATCGACGGCTCGAAGGCGTCCTTAGAACTGCCGGGTATCTTCGACGAGATCATCAGCATGGTGCAGTTGCGAACGGACGACGGTCAACCTTACCGGGCGTTCGTCTGCCATACCCTCAACCCTTGGAAGTATCCGGCCAAAGACCGTTCCGGCCGGCTGGATATGGTCGAGCCGCCTCACCTGGGGCGTCTCATGGAAAAGATCAGCGGCCCGAAGCCCGAACGTCAGGCCGTGTATGCGTTGCCCCTTCCCGGGGAACAACCCCCCATTCAACCACAGGAAAACCAACAAGGAGAATAACCCATGGGCATGAACTTTGCCGGTGCAGACCAACAGTACGACCTCATCCCGCCGGGCACCATTGCACTGGTGTCCCTCAACGTCCGGGCCGGCGGCGCCGGAGAGGGCGGCTGGTGGAAACAGAGCCAGGACGGCACGAGTTTCTTCCTGGACGCGGAATTCGTGATTCTGGAAGGTCAGTTCGCCAAACGGAAATTCTGGGACAACATCCCGATCGCTTGCAGCCAGGACGCCAGCGACGGCGTGATCAAGTGGGTCAAGGGCGGCCATGCCACCATGCGGGCCATGCTCGAGGCGGCCCGCGGCATCGATCCCAAGGACCAGTCGCCCGAAGCCGACGCCAAACGCGGCGTCTCGGATTGGGGCGAAATCCAGGGCCTGCAATTCCTGGCCAAGATTGGTTTGTCCAAGGGCAAAGACGGTTACGAAGACAAGAACCGTCTGTCCATGGTCGTCACCAAGGACAAGAAAGCCTTCCAGGAATACTACGGCGGCGGCAAGGCGCAGGGAGCGCCGGCCGGGGCCGCGCAAGCGCAGTCCTACCAACCGGCTTGGGGGAACGCCGCGCCGGTTCAAGCGGCGCCGCAACCGGCCTGGACCCAACCCCAACCTGCGGCGCCTCCGGTTCAGCAACCGGTTCAGACCGCACCGCCCGCGCAACCGGCTCAACCGCCGGCCGGTCAGGTTCCCCCGGTTCAGCCGCCCCAAACGTCGGCGGCTCCGGCGACACCCGCCCAGCCGACCACCGGTCAGGCCCCGGGTTACGTCTGGAACGAATCCAAGCCGGCCAATTCCGGTAGCCCGACGCCGGCCTGGGCGCAGCCTCAGAAAGACGAGATTCCGTTCTAATGATCCTCCGTCCCTACCAGGACCGTGCCGTTTCCAGGGCCGTCAAAGCCCTGGAAACGCACAATAATACGCTGGTGGTCAGTCCGACGGGCTCGGGCAAGACCATCATGCTGGCGGCCGTGGCCAAACAATTGGACATGCCTAAAACGCTCGTATTGCAGCACCGCGACGAACTGGTCGCCCAGAATATGAGCAAATTTTACAAGGTGTGGGCCAATAGCCGCCCATCTCTCTTGACCGCGGACGTAAAAAATTGGGGCGGATCGGCCGTCTTCGCCATGGTGCAGACGTTAGCCCGTCCGGCAAATCTCGATACGATCCCTTCCGTGGACCTTTGTATTATCGACGAGGCGCATCACGCCGCGGCCCCTACCTACAAATCGATTATTGCACGGGTCAAGGATCGCAATCCCAAGAGCTTGCTGGTCGGCTTCACCGCGACGCCCAATCGCGGCGACAAGAAGGGTTTGCGGTCGGTTTTTGATAACTGCGCCGACCAAATCACCCTCAAGGAATTGATCGACCTGGGTTTTCTGGTCCCGCCCAAGGCGTATGCCGTGGACCTGGGGGTCAACGAGGATCTGAAAAAAGTTCATAAGACCGCACTCGAGTACGACATGGGTGAAGTCGAGCAGGTCATGAACAAACAGGTCATCAACGATGAAGTGGTCCGGCACTGGCAGGAAAAAGCCGGGAACCGCCAGACGATCATATTTTGCTCGACCATCGCTCACGCCGAAACGGTTACGGCCGCGTTCACGACGGCCGGCGTCAAGACGGAAATGGTGACGGGGGACACGCCGGACGGCGCCCGGCGGGCCATCCTGACCAGACTTGACCGGGGCGAAACGCAGGTAGTGGTCAACGTGGCGGTCTTGACCGAAGGATTCGATTCTCAGACCGTCAGTTGCATCGTGCTGCTCCGGCCCTGTTCGTATAAGAGCACCATGATTCAGATGATCGGCCGCGGACTGCGGGTCGTGGACCCGGCCATACACCCGGGCGTGAAAAAAAGCGACTGCGTTGTTCTCGATTTCGGGATTTCCCTAATGACCCATGGGGATATCAATACCGACGTCAACTTGGACGGTTACGAGGGCAACGGCGAATTCGCGGCCCCGGAAAAACATTGCCCGGAATGCGGCGCCGAACTGCCGGCGGCCGTGCGGTTCTGTCCGCTTTGCGGTTTCGAATTCGTTCCCGAGCCCTCGGAAAAAGAGATCGTCACCCGGGCCGAATTGACCGAACTCGACATATTGAACGCCTCGCCCTTCCAATGGGTGGACGTGTTCGGTTACGGCCGGCTTCTGGTGGCCAGCGGATTCGACGCGGCGGCTTTCGTGGCTTCGGCCGACGGGGTCGGCTGGTACGCCATGGGCAAGATCAACCGGCAACCGGTCAGACTGCTTCGAGTGAGCGACCGGAGACAGGCTATCGCGGCGGCCGACGATTTCCTACGAGAGAACGAAACCGAAGGCTCGGCCCACAAGAGCAAGACTTGGTTGAAACATCCCCCTTCCGACAAACAAAGAGAGTTTTTGACCCGCATGGGCTACCAGATCCAGCCGGTGGATTTCGGTTGGACGAAGTATTCGGCGGCCTGTCATTTGGCTTTTCAATGGAACCGTAAACCTATCGAACGACTGCTTTTTACAGCGTGAAAGGAAGACGACTCATGTGTAGACCGGCCAGCTTTGTGATTACTCGACAAGGGCGAGGAATGCTCGCCAATTGGAGCAAGGAAACTTCCGAATCGCATACCGACATTATCGAAAAGTTGGGACTGCGAGAGCAGAATGTGCGCGGCGAATACCTCTTTGTCAGAATTGAAATTACGCCGCCAAACGATGATTTCATGGCCCCGCTCGACCAATGGCAGTTCAAGGTAGACCAGGACGTTTTACCGGAATGGTGGGACGCCGATGCAGCCGAACGTTGTGTCCGGAAAGAATTGCCCGAGTGGTTGGCGGCCAAGGTCGTTCTGCCCGGTCAAATCAGAGCCGCAGTCTGTGCTCAGGATTACGTCGTTCTCGTTATGGGTGAAATCCAGGACGTGTGGGGCTCGGCCGTCATCAAGAACGTGCGGGACTCGGCCGTCATCCAGAACGTGCGGGACTCGGCCACCATCCAGAACGTGCGGGACTCGGCCACCATCCAGAAC
>Ga0209417_1003240_pt1 | contig 22325 bp, 21 predicted proteins | sample RifGroF2_FD_184002 | JGI IMG/M metagenome (GOLD analysis project Ga0209417, IMG submission 184002) | Groundwater microbial communities from Rifle, Colorado, USA - Groundwater F2 (SPAdes) (version 2) | ecosystem: Environmental > Aquatic > Deep subsurface > Groundwater | place: Rifle, Colorado... | reverse complement strand
GATAAATGGTTGGCAATTTGATCCAAATGCATGGTATACCGTGGTAATTCCATTAGACTCATCAGCGCTGAATGCTGAAAATGTCTACATCAAGGAACTTATCTTTGAAGTGGGCAACCTTACTACCATTTACTTTGACGAGATATACCTGGTGGATGGACTTGAGTTTCCGTTTGCAGGGAGAAGTGCATATACGGCACCTATCAGTTCAGTACTCGACCACCATATGGATTTGGTGTGGTCGTCGATACACTCTGACTACCGTCGCGCAAACTGCGCCGATGACGTGATTACAGCGTATACAGGCGAAATAGGAGAGTATGAGCATGGTAGATTTGCGGTTACAGGCAGTGAAAACTCTTGTGAGTCGAATGTTGATTTAGAGGGGTACATGCAAACCAATGAAAGCAATTTCTCTGTTGGAGGTCAATATAATAACGGTGATAATTCTGATTATCTCTTCTATGACGGTCACACAGGGTATGACTTTACAACTGATAATGGAACACCAGCCTACGCTACGGCTGACGGTAGAGTAACATCTGTAGACGGTAAGGTGGTCGTGGATCATGGTAATGGGTATGAATCCCATTACCTCCACCTCACCACCCATACGGTTTCTTATGGGCAGATGGTTCGCGCGGGAGTGACTAAGATAGGTACCACTGGCAGTGGACATCTTCACTACACACTCATGCTCTACGGTGAACGTGTTGACCCGTATGGATGGGCGGGTGCAGGAGCTGACCCGGCAAGACCATTTGCGGTAAACGTACTATTGTGGAAATAATTTGAAACTTGTTCTTTACGAAATTCCCTGCTCGAGGAGCAGGGAATTTTCTATTTCGGAGAAGAAGTTGCGGTGTCGAGAAATCGGAACGTGGTGAGCATGGTTTCGAGTAAGTCAGGGTATTCAGTTAGTCCTTTAATTTCAAGGCGTTTTAAGTTCTGAATTGCGTCTAATTTTGTTGGACCATTATTAATTTCTATTCTAACAAATTCTAACTCACCAACACTATAGAATTCTACATGAGCAAGTTCTGCATATGATTGTGCAAGATCACGTACATTTGTAAAACCACTTCTATTCGTTCCAAAACTTTCTTGATTTGTATTGATTTGAACACTCTTCTTTCCAGAGGTGTCTAAACGGTTTGTGCCAGGTTCCCATTCAGCAATTACCACATTATCACCAACGCAAGGTGTCTCATACATATAATCGGTATATATTTCATCACCATGGCTACCTTTTCCGTACACATACCACTCCCCGGGATACTTCACTTCCCACCCATACTCCTCATTTCGACAAGTCTTCCACCCTTCCGTACTCACCTTTGCCTCAGGAACGATAGGTTCCATAGTGTTGATATCTGTCGTTGTTTGAGTTGTTGGCTGAATATGCTCAGGTGTTGGTGACACCACCTCTTTCGGGAGCAAGAACGATGCTACACCAAGTAGCAAGGTGAAAACGAAAAGTATGATGATTGCAAGGTGTTGTTTTTGCATATTAATATGGTATCACACGTGTTTATATATTAAAGCACATAATAGCCTATATAATATATACATAAATTCTAGTATCAGAGTAATAATTTTTCTGCTTTCATCTCGACTTGTTACTTGCCAACTCGGAGTTAAATGTTGAAAGTACAAGCCCGCGAATGCGGGTATGTAAGTACGTTTTTGGAGAATACTAGTATTTAATTTACCCTGTACCAGAGCAATACTTAGTGCATGGCTTCGTCTTCAACTTTATAACTTTCAACATTAAACATTTAACTCGAGGAGCTTTGCTCTGATTTTCTCCGCAACCCTCGCTTGTTCACCTTCAGGGTAGGGAGTGCCGGGAACGTCGATACTGTTGTCGTTTTTGTGTCGAGGAATAATGTGTACGTGGCTGTGAAAGATAAGTTGATTACCTACAGGCTCATTATTCATGACGATATTAATACCTTCTGCATGCATCGCACTTTTTACTGCAGGAGCAAGTAAACGCACCACCTCCATTACTTTACTCCATGATTCACTATCAATATCAAGAACGTTCCTGCTCCACTTTTTTGGAACAACAAGCGTACCGCCTGGGTTAATTGGTTTAATGTCTAAAAAAGCTATCACTGCGTCATCTTCATAGATAATATCAGCAGGTATTTCGTGTCGAATGATTTTTGAGAATATTGTTTCTTCCATATGGTAAACTGTTAGTGTTGTATAAATGTATACAACTACTATTATATAGGACTTACGCAACGATGTATGCGACCAAGTTTTTGGTAAGTTTTACAATACACAATACACATGTTTTCGATAGCTACCCCTAGGACCAAATTCATTTTTAAGATGACCCTTGCTGTGGTAAGCACAAGTGCGCTTATTTGGTTTATGTCGACGCAAGACCTGTTGCCTAATCTTCAAACAGCACGTGCCCTTGTCCCTTCTTTTTCAGGAGGTTCCTCTGATACGGGAAGTAGCACAGAGTTGGCTATGACAGGAAAATATATCGTGCTCGACACCGTCGACATGCAGGTTTCGCTCTATGAGGATGATGTGCTTGTAGGAAGCTATGAAATACTTCATGCTCCCGATACTAATTCTCCAGAGTATGTGTCACAGGGAACGTATAGTATTGATAAAAAAACAAGGACAAAACTTTCTACCATCACCATGGTACGGTTTCCTTACTTTATCCAGTTTGGAGATACGCACGCACTTCACGCAACCCCGCAAAATGCAGAAGGTATCGAGCTTACCGATGCGCGCATGGATGGACTTATCGAACTCTCTGCGTGGGATGCGGAACGTGTCTTTGCGTTTGCGAAAGAAGGAATGTCGGTGAGCGTAAGAACAGAAAAGGTACTTAGTACAAATTCTGACCTTAAGAAAGTAGACATCATGTACGATGCTCTGCCAGCAACAAGTGCAGAAGCGTACGCACTCACAGACTTGGTTACTGGACAGACCCTTCTTACAAAAAATGCAGGTGATAAGTACCCTATTGCAAGTATTACAAAACTGGTGACTGCTCTTGTAGCGACTGACGTCATTGGACAGGGTGCACAGGTGCTTGCACCAGATGAGCACTACTACACGTTGAGTGATTTATACTACCCACTCTTGCTTCGGTCAGACAACGCCGTCGCCGAACAAATAGCGGAGCATGCTGGAGAAACCTACTTTATGAGTAACATGAATGCATACGTGAAAGCACTTGGTATGGCACAGAGTTCTTTCTCTGACTCCTCGGGGCTCTCGCCTAAAAATATTTCTTCAGCATTTGATTTGTCTCTGCTTGCCCACCACCTCTACTATGAAAAAAGGTTTCTCTTGGATATCACAAAAGAAGAAGATATGAGTATCACCAGTACCGACGGCGAATCGTGGGACATAACCAATCAAAATGTTCTAGCACGAGATCCACATTTCCGCGGAGGCAAACTCGGGTATACCGACGAGGCTGGGCAAACATCTCTTTCCATATTTACGGTACCAGTCGGCAAAGAGGTTCGCCCCATCGCCGTCGTTGTTCTTAATTCTAAGGATTGGAAACAGGATACTCGGACCCTGCTTCGTTGGTTGGTAGAAACAACAAAGTAAGACATACAAAACACAAATCCGATACTCATCGAGGTTGTGTAGATTTGTTACAATGGACTGCATGTCATTGTACTCTCTGAGACCGATTCCAGATATTGATGCAAATCAGCTTGCTCCATACTCAGCACTCACGAAGCGGTTGCTCCTTGCACGCAACATTACAACAGAGCAGGAAGCAGAAATATTTTTACACCCGAACTGGGAACGTGATATACACGATCCTTTCTTGATGAAGGACATGCAGAAAGTAGTTGATCGCATCATGACTGCAATAGCAAAAAAAGAAACCATTGTGTTGTGGAGTGACTATGACATGGACGGTATCCCTGGGGCAGTCTTGCTCAATGATTTTTTTCGTAGGATTGGTTATGACTATGTGATCCATCACACACCACATCGAAACAGAGATGGTTTCGGACTCAATGCGGAGGGTATTGATGAACTCATAGAAAAAAAAGCGGGACTTATCGTAACCATCGATTGCGGTATCGCCGACGTAGAGCATGTTGCCTACGCACAAAAAAACGGTATTGATGTTATTGTCACGGATCACCATCTGGTCGGAATGGAAATTCCAAAGGCGTGTGCGATTTTGAATCCCAAACAGGACGGGTGTTCATATCCAGAAAAAATGCTGTGTGGTGCGGGAGTCGCATTCAAGCTTGTGCAAGCGCTCATAATTCACCTTCGTGCACACGCAGAAGAAAGTATGGAGACTATTCCTGTCGGGTGGGAAAAATGGCAACTTGATATGGCAGGTATGGCAACGATAGCTGATATGGTCCACCTCTCGGGAGAGAATCGAACATTAGCTTATTTTGGACTCATGGTACTTCGCAAAAGCAGACGTGTTGGACTTCAAGCTCTTTTAAAAAAAGCGCGTACAAATCAGAAGTATCTTATAGAGGACGATGTTGCGTTCACCATTGCTCCGAGAATTAACGCTGCGAGTCGGATGGGTCATGCGAAGGATGCTTTTGCGCTCCTTTCATCCACTGACTTGAGGGAAGCGGGGGCTCTTGCTGAAACGCTTGACGCTATTAACACCGAGCGAAAAACAGTTGTCGCGACTATGAAACGTGAGGTACATCGAAAACTAAAAAAAATCGAAAACCTCAAGTCGGTTATTGTTCTGGGTAATCCTGAATGGAAACCTTCCCTCCTCGGTCTCGTGGCGGGGTCACTTGCTGAAGAATACAAACGTCCGGTGTTTCTCTGGGGACGCGAATCAGGAACCACTATCAAAGGCTCCTGTCGTTCTGATGGCTCTTGTAGTATTTTTGCACTTATGGAAAAAGCACATGAGAGCTTCCTCGAGTATGGTGGACATACTATCGCTGGAGGGTTTTCCTTGGAGGAGGAACAGGTCCACACCCTTGAGGAAAAACTAAGCCAAGCATACGCGCTTGTTTCACAGAAGGATGCGTCTCTCGACACCTACTACGATGAGGAGCTAACACTAGACCAAGTGAACTGGGACACCTACCGTGAGGTGAGTTCTTTTGGCCCGTTCGGTGAGGGAAACCCAAAACCTCTTTTTTTCTTTCGTGCGGTATCCATCCGTACTGTGAAAACGTTTGGCAAAGGGAACGAGCATCTTGAATTCAAATTCAAAAGAGAACACGGAGGTGATATCACCGCAATTTCTTTTTTTACAGAAGCAGATTCGTTTGGTTGTTCGTTTCACTCTGAAACACCAGTTTCCTTTGTGGCACACCTTGAGGCATCTTACTTCAAAGGTCCCCCTCTACTACGTCTTAAGCTAGTCGATATTTTCCATTCTTAGAATTTTTTGTACTCCCCTCAATTACCCTCTCCTGTTTCGACCATGTTTAATGAGGTATGCACACGGAAGTGTGTGCAGGTGTATCGGGTGCTTATGGTGTGGTAGTATGTTTCCATGATGAATCCCGTTAGAGACCAAAAGTGGCATGTCCGACGGGTACAGTGGTATATGAAAAATAATTTAGATAACAGAATTATTAACTTAACTGACGGTCACTCTGTGACCTGTCTCTAACGGGATGAATCCCGTTAGAGACGAGAAAGTGTAAGGTCAACGCAAACATTTAGTATCATGAAAAAAAAACAAGAAAGAAATATTATCAATGTAACCGACGGTCACTCTGTGACCTGTCTCTAACGGGATGAAAAAGAAATTAGTTTTACATACGGATGGAGGAGCAAGGGGAAACCCTGGACCTTCGGGTGCTGGTGCAGTGGTCTATGATGAAACGGGAAAGACGGTAAAGGAAACATCAAAGTACCTCGGTATAAAAACAAACAACTATGCAGAGTATGCAGCGGTGGTGCTCGGACTCGAAATGATTGCAAAACATTTTGGTAAGGCTCAATGTAAAACGCTCGAGGTGACCGTTCGAATGGATTCAGAGCTTATCTGTAAACAACTCAACAACGAATATCAAATAAAAGAAGAAACACTTTTTCCTCTGTACATACAGGTTCACAACTTACTGGTCTCCACGTTTCCTTCCGTCACCTTTGAACATGTTAGACGTGAGGACAACGCACATGCGGATCGACTTGCGAACGAGGCTATGGATAGGTCTTCCTAATCAGAAGTCCTGCACACTATGAGAACATCCTTCTTTATACTTGCGGGAGGATTTTTAACGGGTGTTTTGTGGCGCTCGTTTTTTAGTATTTCAGTACAGGGTTTTGTTGTTGTGCTACTCACCATTGCTCTCGTTACTTGTATAGGCAAGCTCGTTTCATTTGATTGGGGTACTGCATATATTGCACTTGCTGTACTCGCTTTTCTTTTAGGGGTAATTCGTACAGAGAGTGCATATCAGAATTATTTTGCAAAAGAAATTTTTTCTGAAGGTGAAACGATATCAACAACAGGTACTGTGATACATGAAGTTGATGTTCGGGATGATCATGCAGTTCTGTATGTTGCGGTTGATGCAGGTGACGCACAACACACAACACGTCTCCGAGTATCAGTTCCTCAGTATCCGGAATTTCAATATGGAGATCGAGTAGCAGTTCAAGGAGTGGTGCACAAACCAAAATCATTTGAAACAGAAACTGGTCGCATTTTTAATTATGTTGGGTACCTCATGAAAGAAAATATTCAATATGAAATGCGACTTGCCGAAGTCACGAGTCTGCATGAGCAACAAGGTAATCCTATCATCAGCACCCTGCTTGCGTGGAAGCAATCATGGCTTGAATCTATTTCACTACTCATACCGGAACCCTCTGCTTCTCTTGCAGGCGGACTAGTTGTTGGTGCAAAACGTTCCCTTGGAGATGCATGGCTTGTTGCGTTTCGTGACACAGGAATAATTCATATTGTCGTTTTGTCGGGGTACAATCTCACACTCGTTGCAAATAGTATTATTAGGATGACCACATTTCTCCCACGAACAATCGGACTTTGTTTAGGAGTTCTAGGCGTTGCAGGATTTGCAACTATGGTAGGTGCGGGAGCTACGGTATTTCGTGCAAGTATCATGGCAATCATTGGAATGCTTGCAGTGTATCTTGTACGACCCTATATGCTTTTGCGAGCTCTCATTCTTGCTGCAGTAGTCATGGTACTGTGGAATCCTTTCGTGCTCGTTTTTGATCCTGGGTTTCAACTTTCTTTTCTTGCGACTATTGGGCTGGTTTTTGTGTCACCTCATTTTGAACAGCACCTTCTTTGGGTGCCTGAGGTAGCAGGTTTGCGTGGAATTGTAGCGGCAACTTTTGCGACTCAACTTACGGTACTTCCGCTGTTGCTCTACCAGATTGGAGCAATCTCACTCGTTGCTCCAATAGTTAATGTGTTAATCCTGCCACTTGTCCCAACAGTGATGTTTCTCAGTTTTGTTGCAGGCATAGTAGGGATGCATAGTCTTTTTCTTGCAACCCCATTTGCATGGGCAGGGTATATCCTACTGACGTACATGTTTTTGGTCGTAGATTTTTTTTCATCAATACAATTCGCCTCAGTTACACTCCCTGTGATGCAGTGGTGGGTACTTCTATTGTTTTATTGCATAGCCCTAATCATCTATTGTAAAACTTACGCAGACGATGTGACCTAATTTTCAAGGAGTGCACGACTATGAAAATGGGAATACCCTTGTGGTGCAGTTCTAGGAAAACGAACAAAATGGAGTGAGTCCGCTATGGGCGGGATGAACGACATTTTGTGAAGTTTGACAAAGAAAATGCGGCCAATTTTTGTTAGCTGTAGGCGTTACAAAAATGAAGTACTCTTTGTGGTGCGCCGTTTGCGTAAGTTCTATTAGTACAAAAAACCACCCGGAGAGAGTGGTTGAAAGTTCGTGAGGTTACGATACTGCTTTATCAAACCGAGCACTTACTGTTTCCCAATCAAGCGCATTAAGATACGATTGCACGTACATACCTTTATCTTTAGGAAGGTAGTCAACAAGATAGGCATGTTCCCAGTGGTCAACTGCAAGTATGACAGGGAGTGATGCAAGATGACCTACCTCGTGATCAGCAACCCATGTGTGATGGAAGTGTTTGGTTACTGAATCATAGTTCAGTAGCGCCCATCCCGGACCACGTGCAGAAAGTTTTGAGAATATTTCAAGCCAGTTTGAAAAACTGCCGTACTGTTTTGCTAAAGCTTCAAAAAGTTTTGTATCAGCAAGAAGTACTTTTGCGCCATGTTCCAGTGCTTCAAAATAGAGTTCATGCAATCGCATGCCGTTCCACTCAAAACCAAGTCTTCGTCGAAGTTCCGCAATAGAGTAAGCAAACTCATCACCTGATTTTGCAAGTACGTTCATTTGTGTCATGAGAATATTTACGTGCTTTACATATCCTTCATATAAGTCTATGTGTAGCGCAAGTTGGTCTTTTGAAAGACCATTAATTTCGGGGAATTCAAATGTTCTTTTTTCGTAATTCATGATTCGTAAGTTAGTTAGTAAGCTGTAGACTGTATTAGTTTACCATAGAGTTATTTTCATAATATAGGTCATAGAGCGCAGAATAGCGGGGAAAAGTCAAACTATGGTAGTATCGTATCCATGAATGTACGGTATGTAAAGCAAATTTTTGTTGTAGAAATATAAAATGAAAAATAAAAAAACAGTTTCGAAAAAAGCTCTTGAACTCCACAAAAAACACAAAGGTAAGATTGAAGTACGAGGAAAAGTAACTTTAACTCGCGAGTCATACAATTTGCTGTATACCCCTGGGGTTGGTGCCGTTTCGACACGTCTAGCTCATTATCCAGAAGAAACCAATGAGTATACATGGCGCGGTCAAACTATTGCGGTTGTTTCAGATGGTTCTGCGGTGCTTGGTTTTGGAAATATCGGACCAGAAGCAGCTCTTCCTGTGATGGAAGGGAAGGCACTACTTTTTAAAGAATTGGGAGGAATAAACGCTGTCCCATTAGTTCTCAATGTGCATACCTCAGAGGAAATAATCAAAACGATACAAGCGATTGCTCCTTCCTTCGCAGGGATAAATATTGAAGACATAGCGGCACCGCAATGTTTTGAAATTGAACGTACACTAGTAGACACATTACCTATTCCTGTCATGCATGATGACCAACACGGTACTGCAATCGTTGTACTTGCTGCACTCATTAATGCGCACAAAGTGGTCAAAAAAAATATCGGCACTTCTCGCATTGCTATTGTTGGTGCGGGGGCAGCGGGTACGGCTATCACAAACTTGCTTGTGCAATATGGTGTCGGAGACGTAGTCGTAGTAGACAGTAAGGGCATTATAAGTCCACTCCGAACAGACCTCTCTGATGAAAAAAATGCACTGGTACAAGTTACTAATAACGAAGCGCGTACTGGAGGTGTACTCGAGGCAATGATTGGTGCTGATGTGGTTATTGGAGTGTCAAAAAAAGGAATTCTGCGAGGAGAGTATATTCGGATGATGGCTCAACGTCCTATTGTGTTCGCACTTGCAAACCCAGAACCAGAAATTATGCCGGAAGAAGCTCTTGCATCTGGAGCAGCTGTTGTCGCAACAGGACGTCCGGATTATCCAAATCAAGTTAACAACGTCCTCGTTTTTCCTGGCGTGTTTCGCGGAGCGTTAGAAAACAAAGTGTCTAAAATTACCGATGAGATGAAAATACGAGCTGCTAAAGCGCTTGCAAAACTGGTAATGAAGCCGAGTGCAAAAAAAATCATTCCTACGGTTTTCGATCGTCGTGTTGCAAAAGCTGTTGCAAACGCAATTCGATAACCTATGTTTGTTAAAACTACAAACCAAACAAACACGTACGTTGTTTGGTTTTTAATGTTGGTGCTCCTCTGTGCATGCGCTATCATTTGGTCAACAATCTATACACTCGAACGTGACAAGGTGCTCACGGTAGCATTCTTGGATGTAGAACAGGGGGATGCAATATATATAGAAACACCTCATGGTAATCAGGTACTTATAGATGGGGGAAAAGGAAGGGCAGTGTTGCGTGAACTCGGAACTCAGATGTCGTACTTTGATAGAAGTATCGACATGGTTATAGCGACACATCCTGACCTTGATCATATCGGTGGACTTCCTGAAGTATTTAAACGTTTTGATGTCACTATATTTATTGAGTCGGGAGTTGAGGATGTGGGTGCTGAAAACAGTGCTTTGCATGAAGCGGTACAAAACGAAGGTATTTATCTGGGTAAAGCTCGTCAAGGGATGACGTTTATGCTTGATACTGAAGTAAAACTTGAAATTCTTTTTCCTGATAGAGAAGTTGCAACCGTTGAATCGAATACGGGCTCAGTGGTTGTAAAACTAACGTATAAAAATACGTCGTTTCTCTTTACCGGAGATTCTCCTGCTGGCATAGAAACATACCTAACATCGGTATATGGGAAAAGGCTAAAAAGCAACGTGCTTAAGGTTGGACATCATGGGTCGAAGACTTCAACAGCGGAAGTGTTTCTTGGTTTTGTTGACCCTGAGTACGCGGTTATTTCTGCATCGTGCGACAACCCCTATGGGCATCCTCACCAAGAGGTGCTAGAGCGACTTGAACGATTTAAAGCACAAACGGTAAGTACGTGTGACCTAGGAACCATTACGTTTATTAGTGATGGGGAGACCATTTCTCGTTAAAGGACCTACGTAAACGGCACATTCCATCGTTGCCCGTCACAAAATATCTCTCGTAGTATTGTTCATACAACTCGTTCTATTTTGTTCGGGCGCCTCGAACTGCATCCGTTTATGTAGGTCCTATAACAAGTACTGTATATGCTTTTAAATTTTTTTTGAAAGTTTGGTATATACTAGATGTATATGAAAGACATATCCTTTCCTGTGCTTCTGGAGTCTCTCCCTATTGAAATAATTCTATGGGCAATATTTGGTGGTATCCTCATCATTTTCGGTGCATTTAGCGCGATATTACTGTGGCACTGGAAAATATACTCAACAGGGAAATTTACAACGGTAAGTAATATGGTGTTGTACCTTTCAGTAAGCGCGGGATTTCTTGCTATTATGATTATTTCTATATTTTGGTACTCACTATGATAGCTCAAGCAGTAGCTCTTGCTGAGGGAGAAAACACGGTCGTTGTTATACGCAGACACTGGTATAGCTTAGCCGTTGAAGGAGTACTTGATGTGGTTATTTTTCTATGTCTGATTGGCGCAATACTATTTCTCGACACAGTCGCACTTGTTGGAGAGAATTCAAAATATACTGATACTATTGTGCCACTTGGTTTTTTTGCGTTGGGATTTTTTGGCTTGTTATTGTGGATGCATTTTTTTGCCTCATGGAGTGACCATTGGCTTGATGCTTGGATTATTACCGACAAGCGCGTTATAGATATAGAACAAAAAGGTTTTTTTGTCAGACAAGTATCTAGTTTTCCTTTGGATAGAATTCAAGATGTTACCTACACTGTTTCAGGAATCATACCCACATGGCTACACTTCGGTGATGTGCGTATGCAAACCGCGAGTATCTCAGAAGACTTTATTATGCGACAGGTACCCTTTCCTCAGGATGTAAAGGAGCACTTACTAAGTGTTATTGATACCGCAAGACAGAAGTAACATTACCTTACTTCTCGCCATTCAATAAATCGAAAATTAGGGGAGGTAAATGGCGTCATGGGTGGAGGTGATTCCGCGAGGTCTCGGTCATAGAAGTCGTTTCGTGTTTCAAATCCTTGTACGGTACCCCACTGTGTACCTGTGCGAAGCTTTGAAACCACTGTACCATTAGTATTTAATGTACTCTGCTCCTTGTACGCATCATAAGGATCAACTGATGAACATCCTGCACAACTTTCATAGTAGTTTCTTCCGTACGAGCCCTTTTGTGCAAAAAATATACCGTTTATGCTCATGACGTTCGGTACATACAATGGAATAAGTAAGTGTCGTTCAGCAAGAACAGTGAGTCCGTCGACTCCGCCACCTGTAGCGTAGGTAATATTGTCTTGTAGGAAAAGGTCAGGTGTTGATGCACCGACATCATTTGCAACCACAGTCACTTTCCCTGATACGACACCTTCAAGCCACGTTCTATCTGAAACATAAATAAGAGGGCAATCTTGAGGTATGGATTCAGTTCGTAAAAAAGTGCGATACGTGTTTAAGTTTCCATCAAGTTCCGGAAGAGAGACGTTTTGACTTGCTGGGGTCTGACTTATTATTGATTTCCATTTTCCATCAACTTCATAGATATCAACGGTTTTATCATTTTGAAGTTCCAAATAGTACCCATACGATGATGTGTCGTTTGAAATTTTAGGTAAATAAATTCCTTCCGCTATTGCTTTCGTCTCCATTTGTCCAAAATCAAAGTCAAAATTAGAAAAAGGAATGTCAGGCTGACCCCACCGCCACCACTCAGGGTGGGTGCCCGATCCATAGACGCCAAAAATATCGGTATTCCATGCACCGCAGTCTCCAAGTCCGGTTGGTCCGCAATCAGCTATATTTATCTTACTCGTGACAAGGCTTAAATTGTCTGCATCCATTTTGATTACACCATTACTGTGGTAAGGACCGATAATGGTTCGGGATGCCCCAGCTATTACATTTGAGTCGACAACATAAGAGTAGTCCGCCACAGTGGGGCGAGCGATACGTACCACGATAGATCGTTTGATGTTTGGATCTGCGTATGTGTACCCTGTTGATGTTGCTTGAATAACCTGAGCTTCTCCGCAGAGGACATCCCCACCCACCTCAAGTGAAAATTCTCCAATCGGTCCTAGTTCAGGATCCTCGTACACATGCACATATGGACCAGGTACACCTGTGCCGTCAGTAATGTCTGAAGGAAAGTGAGAAAGACGCCATCGGTAGTATTCGACTCCCGCTTCAGCTATTTGCAGCGCTCGCTCCTGTTCGGTTTTTTGATCTACCCATCGATACTGTATAAGAAGGTATCCCAGCAAACTGGAGAATAGCATCATAAACACGGAGATAAACACTATACTGATTACCAGAATGCTTCCTTGCATGTTTTGTTTTTTTGTTGTGGTGTGCAAGTACATGCTTAATAGGTATCTTTAAGGTTTCGAATAGATGCACTTGAACGCAATGCAACTTCTGAGGTTTGAAGGCCGAAACGTGTGGAACCGACTAACTGCACTTCAACACGACGGACCTGGATTGCTTGTGAAGGAGACACTATTTCAGTGCTTGAAGCGGTAAAGTAACGAAACAGTGGAGTACTTGTAGCGGTGGTATGCACGATGTCTAGAAATGTTTCAGTGTTTGTCGGGTAGCTCGAAGTGGCTGTTGGTTCTATAACACCTTTTGTAAATGTCGTGCCATTTAAAAAGTATCGTATTCGCTCAACGTCACCATCATAATCAGTGTCTGAATACAATGTCAGTGAGCTTGTGGCGATAGCTACGATAGGGACTGCTCCGTTCTCAGAATACACTGCTGCACGCACATCACGCACCACCTCTTGTACTCCTTTTGTTGTCTCAATCACGGCGAGGGCGCGTGAAAGTGTTTTTGCGTGAGTTGTGTAGAGACTCTGAATGGAGCTGAACAATACGGGCATGATAATGCTAATGATAGCTATTACGACAAGCATTTCCATCATGGTGTATCCATGTGCGCTGGTGTGTGTTTGTGGTACTGCGCTCATTTTAATATGAAAGGGTTACTGAAGATTCAACCTGCCCAGAAACAGCAATGGTTGTGGTAAAAGGTGCAAATCCTGGAGCTTTAATAGATACATTAAACGAATCCTCACTTAATGCGGGGAAATAGGCTGTACCGCATGACCCAGTTGAACGGACTGTGTCCAAACTACCCCCAACGATACGAACTTCAGCTCTTGCGACCGCGCTTCCAAGCGGACTAGTTACTTGCAGTGAGAGACTATGCGCAGTAGCGGGTGTCAGGGTGAGGATTTGCTCGAGGTCGGTATCAGGTTCAAGGATAAGAGGAAGAGATGGGCATGCTTCAGCGACATGATGACTCGGTACTATAAGCTCATACGAATCAAATTCCATATCTCCTGATAGCCACTCACCCGTAGCATCCGTCTGACCTGACGTAGCATATTTATAAATAGGATTTGAAGATGCGTCGGTGCCTATTGTTGTGCCACTTGTAAGGGTGAAAGGGACGTTGGCAACAGGAACTACCGGCTCATGGTAGGAGAGTGTATATTCCAATATTTCTGGAGTGGAGACACTATCACTGCTTGTAAGAGTTGAGACGATACGTAACGAAGAGTAAGTCGTTGTATCAAGTCCACCTAAATCTATGGGAGACGTTGCAAGACCTGTGCTGTTGTTTGGAATGTCCGTATCGGGTATGAGTGCAAAAACGCCACCGCCGGTATCATACTCTATCTGAAAACTCACTGAAGTGTTGGGTGGTGTAATTGCGTCATACGAGAACAAAAGCCATTCACCGAGTGAAGCGGGAGAAATTGGCACAGAAGTACCTTTACCAGAAGTGTTGTAACTTCCTGCAATTCCACCTAAGGTGAGAGCCCCACCAACTATCTCTGTATCCGTAAGTAAACTTAACTGTGAACTGTCGTTCATGTTGTCAAAGAATCGTCCACGAACTGGCCACAGACGAGTTAATAGATGAATTGATGAAAGTAAATCAATCTTAAAGAAAACCTCAGTGATACTGTTTTCTGCTACGTTATAGGGTGAAGGTGTTGGGTTAGGATTCGCGACATCTGAGATGTATGTTTGTGCACTCGAGTAACCGCTTTTGCTGATATATATTTCGTACCCGCCTCCTGCCCATGCACCAGGGAAGGAAATAGTGCCATCCGCATTAGTAAATGTAGAAATATCGACTGAGGTTGCAACGGTGGTGTTGAGTATATGAACTGAGGCGATAGGCACAGGGTCGTTTGTTGCGTCAACAACATTTATCCGAAGAATTCCTGCACCAGCAAGTGATTCTTGAGATTTAGGTGCCATGGTGGTGACAAGTGAAAAAGTTTGCGTGGCTCCACGAAACACATATCCTATTTCAACCTTTACTCGTTTGTAGTCAGCTGTGAGAGTGTCAGCCACTCCTAATCCGTCGGCAGGATCGTCGACATACTGGATAAAGGTACGTCTTGTGTACGCATGGTTGCCATACGTGATAGTTTCCAATTGCGGTATAGTACCTGAAGGAAGGCCCGCAACTGTACCAATGGAATCAAAAGGAAGAGCACGAATAACCTCGATATGTTCATTGGCAAGCATGAGGGCATTTGCACGCAAGCGATTTCGTTCAGCAAAAGTAAGCATGGATTGAAACGACGCAAACAAAATCACGAACACCATTGAGATAATTGAAATACCAACAAGCATTTCTACAAGAGATATACCTTTATTTTGTGTGACCATGTTTTGTTTTGTGCGGACACTACTGAACTTCTTGCCAAGAATCAATAACATAACTTCCACCTGGGCCTGCTATAAACACAGCGCTCGCAAGACCAGTGTCATACACCACCTCAGTGTTGTTTTGGAGACGTACGCGGTACGCGGTAATTTCCGTTAAGTCAGTGTTGTTTTGCAAATTTATCTCTCCATGTCCAGCGTACACAAGCAACGCGCCACCGTTACTGTTTTGCAAGATGATTGCTTTTTCTGTACCACCTTGCTCAGCACTTTCGTTTCTGCTTAAAAGCATGAGGTACGAGCGACTACCATTTCCTGTCCACACTCCAGAATTACTCATAATAATTCGTCCAGAAGTAAGGCGATTAGCAGGATCATCAACGAGTATTGGTACACTCTTGTTACCTATTGCTGGGTCAATGGTAAATTTTGGACCTTGAGTAATCTCGAGATCTCCAACTATCCATAACACTCCCGAAATCGTGATATCGGGAAATTTTTCAAAGGTTACATCGCAAGGAATTTTTGCTGGACCAAGGGTAATATCATAATCAATAACCAAGTGTCCTCCAGATGCAACGCATTCAGCAGTGAGTATGTTTGAAGACTCCGCAAATGCTGCCCATGAATCAATAAGAGTGTCAGGGATAGGAAGGCTGGAGGTGGCAAGGTCTGGAAATCCTGGATACTTTGTTCCGTTGACCACTGTTCCAATGTCTATTGAGGTATAAAAAGCATCATCGTCAATACGTGAGCTATCAATTATGTGTGCGTATGCACTTCCAGTAGCATGTACTTCTGTTATATAGCCTGATGGTCCTGCAGAAATAGCTGTTCCTTTGATAAGGTTTAAGCCAGACCCTGTAACTGATCCGTTTGAGTACACGTTACCGTCTATTGAAGAGTTGTTCTCTAAGATAATTCCCCCATTGTCGGTTTGTACACCAAAACTGAATGCAGCCCCATCTCCTTCAATTAAAACGGTCTCCATTTTTCTTATTCTGCCATTTTCGTTACCCACTGAGAGAACAATTTTTCCGTCTGGAGTGTTTGTGGTTGTTGTTTGTACGGTAATATCACCCTCGGTTAATGACTCTGTTGCTGAAACGGACAAAGCTTTTTTGTGCCTATACACCACATCCTCAAGAGCCCCTTCCGTTAAAATATATGAAGCTTTGGAAAGAGAAAGTTCATGTGCAACTATAATTTGGCTTCTCACAAGCACCATAAGTGTTCCAATAATAGCAAAGCTTCCTGCAAGTAAAAATATTGATATAATAAGCATTACTTGTCCACCTTCTGTTTCTGCTGTTGTTTTTGATTGAGGTTTCATATGTTTATGAGGCGTCTAATACAACAAAAGTGCGATAGTTTTTTGTAGTGGTTGCACCACGACTGTTTTTCTCTGCAGTAAGTTCAACAAGGACACCATCCGAGGTGGGGTTAGACATGTGTGTAAATACAAGGTTGCTTACAAACACTGAAGCACTACTCAAAGGGGAAGGTGTACTAGAACCCTCTTGCAAAAAAACTCGACCACCCTGTGCATATATCGTGACGGGTTGGGCTGATGTATCTTCTGGCTCCAAAGTGAGTTTTCCAGGATGAAATCCAATGGTGCTCGTAAACAAATCAACAGATTGGGACCGTCGAATTTCCCGTGTAATCTTTTCAAGAGTAATGGTACTTGTGTACGCAAGTTCCTCTCGAGCAGTAAGATGTGTTTTGCTTTCGAACAAAGATACCACCACAAACACAAGTCCTGAGGTAAAAATGGTCAATAGAGCAATATATACAATCATTTCTACTAATGAAAATCCTGCACGTGTTTTGTTTTTGAAGTTAATTTTCATATAGATCGGTAAGATAGGTGACTGCTCGTATGGAGCCAGTACTCCAACTGACTTCTCCCTCAAGTCGTACTGTACCGGTGTCGAGCGTTTTGGGGTCCGGTGAACTTGCGGGTACAATAGTTCCGTCTGAACTCCTTCGGTATACCTCAGAGAATTCCAAGGTTCGTGAAAACTTTTCAAGGAGTACTACTGCAGAGCTCGTAGCCACCCATGCAGACGTGGTAGGTACGAGGTATGTGGCACCCGCACCTATGAGTGGGCTAATGCGAAGTGAAAAACTATCGTCTCGCATAAATCGTGCAGCCTCAAAACCTTCTTCTAATAAATAAACGGCTTGTGTTTCCTCGGCACTGTACAAACCGCTCCGTATAAAAAATATTGAGACACTGAGCAGAGCCGCAAAAGCAACACTCATAGTAGAAATAACCACGATTGCTTCAACAATTCCAACGCCGTTTTCTTTTTGCTTGTTCATATACCTAACTTGAAATTTCACAAAGACCAGATTTGTGTATCGTAATTACTTGAGATGAAGTAAGGTCTGAGGTGATGGCTACGGTCACTGTCCCGACAGAAGATGCGGTTCCTGTGAGACGTGCGAACACAACATCCGTACTACCTCCCGTGAGAGATACATTGGTAATACTTGTTCGCGTCGGAAGTTCTCGCACACTGTTTTCTGTACTACTAGCAGTATAGGTACCCCCTTGAAATATGGTTACGCTCGAGCTTTCGAAATGAACACCGTAGGTGGTGTCATCTAGAGAAGCGAGAGTTTTTGCGTGTGCTTCCTTAAGAGCTCCTAGTACGGTTTGAGAAACTGCGGCTTGCCCCGAGCGTACGGCAAACGTTCTAAACCCTCCTATCGAGAGAGCTGATAGAATAAGAAGTAAAGCAATAACCACTAAGACTTCAGTAAGGGTAAATCCCCTTTCAAGTTTGAATTTTTTTTTTGGGAAAAGCATGATTTTGTCACTCGTGCAGTATGTTTGTTACTGAATACTCGCGGTGATACCGTAGATAGGGCTAATCATCGATACTGCAAAGAAACCTACTGCTGCTCCTACAATGAGCATTAAAAACGGTTCGACAATTGTCGACATATTTTTTGTCTTTTGGTCTACTTCGTTTTCATAAAATGATGCTATTTGATGTAGCATGTCAGGAAGCGCTCCTGTTTCTTCCCCGACTGCTATGAGCTCACCTACGAGAGGTGGGTATATTTTCTCTGATTCCATAAACACTTTTGCAAGAGCTTGTCCCTTTTCAACCTCTGTGTGTGCGCGAGTAAGTACCTCTTTATAGTAACTGTTTTGTATAACATTTCGTGTAATCTCAATTGAAGTAAGCATACTCACTCCTGAAGAGAGTAGTGATGATAGTGTGCGACCAGTGCGGGCACTATTCGTTTCTTTCATAAGAGTCCCGATTACCGGAATGTGGAGAAAGAATGTTTCAAAGGCACGTTTGCCAACAGAGGTGCGCATCGAAGCCATAAAAAGAACAATCAACCCAACGACTGAAAGAAGGGTGAGAAGCGTATGTGCCACAAGGAAATCGCTTAAGAATATAACTACTTGGGTGCTCATAGGGAGATCAACCTCCATACTCTTGAATGTTTCAGTGAGTGTAGGAACAATAAATATCATCATAAGAGTTCCCACAGTTCCAAGTACAAAGAGAATAACTGAGGGGTAAATCATTGCCCCTCGAACTTTCTTCTTAAGGGTGTACACCCTGTCTAACTGTTCAGAGATAGTGAGTAAACTTTCAGAAAGTGTTCCTGCCTCTTCTCCCGATGCAACCATGGAAGTTACGAGGTTTGAAAATACTTTCGGGTACTTTTCCATGGCACTCGAAAGGGAACTGCCTTGTTGGATGGAGCTCGAAACACCCTGCAACACTTCTTTCAGCTTTGGTTTTTTAGTTTGTCGCTCCATAACTGACAGCGCTCGGGAGAGTGAAAGTCCAGCCTTGAGCATAGCACCAAGGTTGCGAGTGAGCATGATTTTGTCATTTTCCTTAATGCGGAGAAAAATTGATAGTAAATCAAATTGCATCAAGGAGTTTTTTTCTTTTATCTCCTTAACAGAGAGCATTTGTGCATTTTCCTTTCGTACAATGTCATACACCTTAAAGCGATCCTTCGCTTCAATTTTGGCTTCGTACGGCTCACTTTCTCCTTTCCGTAGTGCTTTGTATAGGTAGAGTGGCATAGTGTTATTCGCTGATTACACGCAAAACTTCTTCGATAGTGGTTCCTCCTTGGACTGCTTTAAAGAACCCGTCTTCAGCCATAGTGAGCATGCCCTCTGAACGTGCTTGTGCTTCTATTTTGTCGCTTGATGCTTGTTTTATGATGAGCTCGTTGATTGCAGATGAAACCATGAGGACTTCGTTGATAACCATGCGTCCCTTGTATCCATCAGGAGCGTCTTCACTTGGAAGCGGTTTTGAAAACACCAAGTCTTCAACAGTGTCCGTTTTTTTAATAACGTTTTCATCACGAAGTGCCGTAAGTAATTTTTCAAAATCTATAACTTTTTTGAGAGAAACAATTTCTTCTTTTGAAAGTTTGTAGGATTCCTTTGGTCCGAAGAGTCGTCGGACTAGTCGTTGTCCGATGACGACTCGGATAGTGCTAGAAAGTAAGAATGGTTCAACCCCCATGTCCATAAGGCGAGGAATAGCTCCTGCGGCACTGTTGGTGTGCAGTGTGGAAAGTACCAGGTGACCGGTGAGAGAAGCGTTCACGGCGAGTGATGCGGTCTCACTATCGCGAATCTCTCCTACCATGATAATGTCTGGGTCTTGACGTACAAGAGCACGCAGACCGCGTGAAAAAGTGAAGTCGATTTCTGGGCGAACTTGTGTTTGGTTGACACGAGCCATTTGGTACTCGATAGGATCCTCAATGGTAGAAATGTTGACGTTTGGGGTATTTAGTAGGTCGAGTATCGTGTAGAGTGTTGTTGTTTTTCCAGAACCTGTTGGTCCAGAGGTGAGAATCATACCAGTGGTTTGTTTCATAGCATGATGCAAACGTTCTAGTCCTTGACCATGAAAACCAAGTCCTTCCAAAGAATAACCTCCTCCATTTTCTCGAAGGAGACGCATGACGGTCTTTTCTCCATAGTAGGTAGGGAGGAGTGAGACACGGAAGGATACTTTCTCGTTATCGACTGCCATTTTGAAACGACCATCTTGCGGAAGACGTTTCTCATCAAGTTTTAGGTTAGAAAGAACTTTGATTCTTGCTGTAATAGAAGCCGCAGTGTTTTTGGGCAAGGTCATGGCATCGTGCAACAGACCGTCTATCCTGTATCGGACAAGAACCTCGTTTTCCATAGGCTCAATATGGATATCTGATGCGTTTTGAATGATGGCGTGCTTGAGAAGTGCATTGACCACGCGAACAACAGGAACGTCTTCTGCCAATTTTTTTAAGTCAGACTCAGAAACGCCATCTTCTTCCTCAGAGAGTATGCTGATAGATGCACTCTCGCGTTTGATAAGGTCACCAAATTCGTCTTTGAGTGTTTTTTGATACTGGAGTAGCGCATGTTTGATACTTTCTGCATCGGTGAGGCGAGGAAGGATTTTTAACCCGACTTTTTTCTTAATAAATTCAATTGCTTGGAGATCCTCAACATCAAGCATGGCTACCTCGAGCTCCCGGTCACTCTTATTATAAGCGATAATGTTGTGTGTACGTGCAATCGGTTCTGGAATCATGGAGAGCACCTCAAAGCCAATTTTTTCGTTAGCAAGATTGATGAATGGAACTCCAAGAACGTATGCCTGCATACGTCGTAAATCGTCTTCGGAGATATTACCCTTTGAGACAAGGATTTCTTCAGGTGTGGTTTTTTTCTCCTCAGCATCCTTTTCCGCACTGGTATAGACAGCGCGTGACACGAGACCCGAGTCAAGAATAAAGTTCTTCAATTGTGAACTTGATGTTTTCACAAAGTACCAGCGTTCAGGTAGCACACAGCTCCCCAAGTACTATGTATTGTATCAGTAGCACGAGTAACGAGTAAAGCGAGTTACCGAGTTTTGAGTGCCGAGTTGTGAGCACTGAGCAGAAATAAAATTTATGCATAAGACACAATCATAGGAGGGTTAAATACTAGAAATAGCACTAGTATTTTTTCAGTAAAACATATTGAAACTAATTACAGCGGGTGTATAATTAATAAATTGTTCTTTGAAAGGATGGTTAAAGTACTTACACCACATTGGCCCGGTTCTTCCTCAGGTAGAGGAAACAGATAAAGGAACGAAAAGGGTAATAAGAGCCCAAGGAGTTACAAATCATGAACAAAGATATGTCGATTCATTTTCTCCGCGAGGAACTCACGGTTTCCGAACCGGTTCATTCTTGGCGCGAGGAAGACGGTGTTATTTATTTCACGGTAAAGAGCGATGGCAGGACAGGCAAGGACTGGATTACATGTCTAGAAGGCAATGGTTTCCGCGTCGGAGACTATGCAAAGCAAATCCTCTGTTCACCTTACTTCAAACCGACGAGTGGGGTGATGACTGAAGTCGCACTTCTTAAGGGAGTGCTATTTGAGGATCAGAGACGGATTACGAAAAAGATACGCGCCGAAGCTCATAAACGCAATCTGACGAAACCCAATGCCGAACTCGCTTGTCTTACTCGCATGAAGTTTACAGACAAGGATATTGAAGCCATGGGTTTGGTCTGGATTGTCACTATGCACGAACCGATAAACGACACTGACGGTGACCAGCGTTTGCTGAATATGGATCGTTACGACGATGGATGTTGGCTCGACGCATGTAGTGTCGGACCTGGCGACGTGTGGGTTCCTGTGAGTGGGTTTGCATTCGCTGTTCCTCAACCTGTATAGCAGTTCCCGTCAACCTAAGGTCCTTGGTTTTGGTAGCCTTGCATTCATAATTTTGGATGCAGGGTTTTTTTATCGCCCGTCTGAATTAGCACTCTAATTGCAACACTTACCTCTTCATAAATACTTGTCTCGGGCTTTTGAATTTGAGACGTTTACGAGGTCGGTCATTTAGACGTTTGA
>Ga0209417_1003235_pt1 | contig 22392 bp, 14 predicted proteins | sample RifGroF2_FD_184002 | JGI IMG/M metagenome (GOLD analysis project Ga0209417, IMG submission 184002) | Groundwater microbial communities from Rifle, Colorado, USA - Groundwater F2 (SPAdes) (version 2) | ecosystem: Environmental > Aquatic > Deep subsurface > Groundwater | place: Rifle, Colorado... | reverse complement strand
TAAAGAATAGCTGATATTTAAAATATCTGTGGCAGGATTTGGGAAAAATTCTAATAATTCATTCTCTGGTAAAAGACCTTTCGATTTCGTTGTGTGAATATCTGTCGGTTTTAAACTTTTTTCTGTTATAGAATTATCCTGTTTAGATGCCTCGCATTCATTAATATACGTTTCATTGTTAATTAATGATAAAATTGTTCGCGCACTATATACTGCGTTTCCATCAGTATATGGGCAGAGCATTGCAATGCTTTGTAATACTCCAATTTGTTCAGGAGTGAGGCTCTGTATTCCATACCCTATCATACAATTGTATATTTCTATTACAGTTTTATAATGCAATTCAATTACATTCTGGGAAATCAAATTTAAATTCGTACTTGATATGGCAGAAGTATCTATATTTCCTGTAGTATCTGATAAAGCCTGAAAAATTGAATGCAATAATCCAGTATTACTACCCGAAATACTACCCCGCACGTTCGGATTTGCAATCCGAACGTATCATAACCCCTCTCTCACAATTTTTCTCACAAATATACCATTTTCTGAAATAATCTTTACATAGTACACCCCGGCAGGCCAATTTTTGATGTCTATGTTTGTGTTTTTTAAAAAACTTTGCTGGTGCATAAGGCAGCCCTGCATGTTATAAACAAACATTTCTGCCGGTTTGATGTTTGCTGTTTTTATAAAAACTCGTTCTTTTGCTGGGTTGGGGTAAAGGGTTATTTCTTCTTTTTTGCTCTGTACATCGGTGTTAATATTTACAGTAGAATCGAGCCCTACATAGACATCATCGATATAGTAAGCAGCAACATCAGCATAGTTCGTATCTATTGGAAATTTTTCAATAGTTGTTGAATCATGAAAGCAACCAATTGTCATAAAGTTTTCATTTCCACTAGCAGTAAAATTACCTGACAATAACATCCATTCATTTTTATTGTCTAAATTATTAGATATATTATTTTCATATTGAGGAACAAACAAGAATGGCCCATCATCTTGGAGGAAAAGAGAATCATTTGAAAAAAATGCCCCAATGTTATTTACTGCATAATTAGAATAATCAGTAATACTAAGATAAAATCTAATGTAGTATTTTTCCCCAAATGTTAAGGTTTGTGACAATTTAACTTGAATATATTCTCTTCTTTTTTGGTTGCTTGATGAAAATATATATGCTACTGTATATGCACTACCACTATGAGCTTGCTGATAACCAAACCAATTTGAAGGAATACCAACTGAGCCATTAATACAACAAGAATTTAAATAGTCTGGTGTACCCTGTGAAGGGCTAAACCAATAAAGGACTTTATTAAATTGTGCAGCACTATTTGGGCATTCTAAATAGTCTTCGAAACTAAAATTAGGGACTAAATTCTGTCCATAAACCGTTATTTTATTTAATAAAAAAAAAATCAAAAAAAAACTAATTTGCCTCATAAAAACAAAATTATTTTACTATCAAAAGTTTGTCTATAGTAATAACATTAATGCCACTAGTAATTTTATAGTAATACACACCGCTTTTTATTTGACTTAATGACATAATTTTAACAACTTTTAAAAAATCAAGTGGTGCAGAAACAATTTTCTTTCCTAACAGGTCATACAATTCAAAATAACCGTTATTAATTAATGAATAAGAAATGTTTATCACGTCTTTTGCCGGATTGGGATAAACCTGATACTTTAATAAATCTTTTTGGTGTAAAGCAACCGAAGTACTGCAATTTTTTATATAAAAGCTGTACTGTTCTGTTTTTGTTGCTCCCCAAGGATCTGTAAGGGTTACGGTAAAAGTATATTGTGTGTTTGCTTGTTGTGGTAAAAAAGAAATTATACGAGTAATTGTATCATTTCCTGAGTCGAAATAATAAATAGAATTTTCTGTAAAACCTGTTGTACTTTGCAATGTGTAAGGTGCACTGCGACCGCCAAAGCCAAAAGTTATATGAACCGAATCGCCAAAGCAAACCGAATCGGGCAGGTTAAGCGGAGTAACAAACATGGTGGTATCATCGCAGCTATGCACACCATCGCAACCGAGGCTGTCGGTTTTTACAAGCCACATAGCTTGAGGGGTTACGTTATCATACGCATAGCCAGTAAAGGCATAGCCGTTATCGGGAGTTACTGCATTTGCCAAAGCATAATTGATACTATTAATACTTCCTGTAGCATTATAATTTCGCTTCCAAATAATATGTCCTTGCGGCGTAATCTCCATCATAAAGCCCAATACTGTTGCTCCAGTTTTAATTTCTATACCAACGACGTTCAAATTACCATTGGGTAGTTCAAGCATTGAATATATAGTTGTATAAGGACTTATAGTTAGATACAATCTTTCCCAAATAGCACTTAAATTTTTATCAAATCTGATAATATAATTTTTATATTCATTATTTTCTATGGCATAATGCCCCCCAGCAGCATAGCCAGAATCTTTCATGTTTAGCAAACTTCTTAACCACCCATCATTACAAGCTGCATTGCCATAAACTCCCTGCCATAGTTTTGTTCCAGCAGTATCAGCTTTTACCAGATACCATGCACCGAGATCAGTAATTGGGGCACTTTGAAAATTTTTTGTGTAGCCACCAATTAAAATATTTCCCTCGTAAGTATTTATTATTTTTGTACCATAATCCTGCAAGGAGCCGCCATGTGTTTTATACCAGAGCATATTGCCATTTTCGTCTGTTTTAATCAATAATATATTACTATTGTCGGTTGGTATTCTTTTTTCACCCGTCAAATAAAAATGATTATCTTTTTGCAAGCAAGCCCTACCACTTATAAAAACTGTATCATATAGATAGTTTTTCGTCCAAAGTGTGTCAAACGTATCATTAAACCTGCAAAACAATACAGCCTTCTCATTTGAATTTATTTTATTAAGAGAGCCAACTAATGCATAACCGGCAGGAGTAATTTTAATTAATGAATTTTCTAATCCATGGTAAAGATCATAACCTGCTTTTCTAAATTTTTTCGTTAATACTATTTCACCTAAAGTGTTAAAAAAACTTGTTTGAATATATGAATTTGTATATAAAAAACCACCACCACCTACAATTACATAACCAGAATCTGTAACAACGATATTACGCATAGTTGGTGTGGTGTCAGCATACAAGCGATTAAACTTTACAATCTGTGATTTGACTGTAAAAACACTGAAACAAAGTAAAATTGCAAACATATTTTTCATGCTTTTAAAAAAGTAATGAAAGGCTGAAATAATCACTCGCACTAGCTCGGATTGCAAATCCTAGCGAGCTGGGGTTACATCTTAACCACCCGTTTTATTACAAAGCCTGTGGCATAAACAATTTTAACAGTATAAACACCGCTTGCGAGGCTTTGCGTATTGAGTGTGGCTGTTTGATTGATAAGGCTTGTTTCGCCAACTACTGAGCCTTGCATATTGAGTAATAATACCATAGCTTCAGTTTGTGTGGCGCTGCTTATATGAATTTTGTCTGTAGCAGGATTAGGATACACCTGAAATGCAAGCAGGTCGCTGTTTTGCAAAGCAACCGAAGTACTGCAATTTTTCACATAAAAACTATACTGCCCCGTTTTTGTTGCTTCCCATGGGTCAGTAAGGGTTACGGTAAAAGTATATTGTGTGTTTGCCTGTTGTGGTAAAAAAGAAATTGTACGAGTAATTGTATCATTTCCTGAATCGAAATAATAAATAGAATCTTCTGCAAAACCACTTGTACTATGCAAAGTATAAGGCGCACTGCGGCCACCAAAGCCAAAAGTAAGATTCACCGAATCGCCAAAGCAAACTGAATCGGGCAGGTTTAGCGGGGCAACAAACATTGTGGTATCATCGCAACTGTGCGCACCATCGCAACCGAGGCTGTCGGTTTTTACGAGCCACATTTGTTGTGAGGGCGATAATTGCGAATCATTAACATAACCTGTAAAAGCATAACCCCCGTCTGGAGTGGTGGCAACAGCCAAAGCACGGCTGCTCGAATTGATATTTCCTGTTGCATTATAATTGCGTTTCCATATTATGTTGCCATCGGGGGAAAGTTTCATTAGAAAGCCAAGTATTGTTACACCTGATCTCATTTCTATGCCTGTTAACAAATAGTCTTTGCTTTGTAGTTCAATTATTGAATTCGCACTAGTGTACGCACTACTTTTTAGAAATAATTTGCTGAAAATAATATTTAAGTTTTTATCTATTTTTACAACAGAAACTCTTAAATCCCAATTTACAACTGCAAAATTACCTGTAGCAATATAGCATGAGTCGCTTGTATTTATAAGCCCCCTGACCCAACCATCATTTTCATCAACATGACCTAAATAAGGATTTAACCACAACTGTGTACCAGCAGTATCGGTTTTTAATAAAAGCCAGTTGCCACTTTGAGAATAACTGGTAGAGTAACCGCCAATAAGCAAATTGCCATCATACGTGGGTCCTATTTTGGTGCCGTAATCAATCCCCGAACCTCCAAATGTTTTATGCCAGATTAATGAACCAACACTATCTGTTTTTAATAACAACCCATTTGAAAGAGCCCCATTCATCCCTTTTTGCCCTGTTATATAGATATTACCATCTAAATCCTGCCAGCAAGCTTGACCACTTGAAAAAAGCGTATCTAAAAAATAACTATTGCTCCAAATCGTATCAAAGCTATTGTGAAATTTCAGCAAATATACTCTGTTATTGCTGTTTGACTGGTTACTTAAAGTACCCGATAGTAAATAATTTTGTCCAGTTTTAATCAAAGTATTCTCTAACCCATGATAAATATTATAACTGGTCTTACGTATTTTTTTTGTTAAATTTAAGTTCCCTAAATTATCAATAAATGCTGTTAAAATATAAATTGGAGTACCGCCACCACCTACAAGAACATAGCCAGAATCTGTAACAACGATATTACGCATAGTTGGTGTGGTGTCAGCATACAAGCGATTAAACTTTACAATCTGTGATTTGACTGTAAAAACACTGAAACAAAGTAAAATTGCAAACATATTTTTCATGCTTTTAAAAAAGTAATGAAAGGCTGAAATAATCACTCGCACTAGCTCGGATTGCAAATCCTAGCGAGCTGGGGTTACATCTTAACCACCCGTTTTATTACAAAGCCTGTGGCATAAACAATTTTAACAGTATAAACACCGCTTGCGAGGCTTTGCGTATTGAGTGTGGCTGTTTGATTGATAAGGCTTGTTTCGCCAACTACTGAGCCTTGCATATTGAGCAATAATACCGTAGCCTCTGTTTGTGCGGTGCTGCTTATATGAATTTTGTCTTTAACAGGATTAGGATACACCTGAAATGCCAGCAGGTCGCTGTTTTGCATTGCAACCGATGTACTGCAATTTTTTACAAACATGCTGTACAGCCCTGTTTTAGTTGCTCCCCAGGGGTCGGTTACCGTTACGATAAAACTAAAGGTTGTGTTTGCCTGTTGTGGTAAAAAAGAAATAACACGAGTAATTGTATCATTTCCCGAATCGAAATAATAAATAGAATCTTCTGTAAAGCCTGTTGTACTATGCAAAGTATATGGCGCACTGCGACCGCCAAAGCCAAAAGTAAGATGCACAGAATCGCCAAAACAAACCGAATCGGGCAGGTTAAGAGAAGTTACAAACATTGTGGTATCATCGCAACTATGCACTCCATCGCAACCGAGGCTATCTGTTTTTACGAGCCACATTTGCTGGGCAGGTGTTATTTGGGTGTCATAAACATGACCTGTAAATGCAAAACCATTATCGGGTGTGGGGGCTACAGCATAAGCTCTGCTTCGCGAATTTACATTTTCTGTTGCATTAAAATTGCGCTTCCAAATAATATCACCATTGGGTGTTAGTTCCATAAGAAAACCAAGAATAGTTACACCGGATAAAATTTCTATTCCTGTTACTAAATAATTTTTATTATTTAGTTCTAATATAGAATTTGCACTAGTGTATGCACTATTATTTAAATATAATTTACTGTAAATTACATTTAAATTTTTATCTAATTTTACAAGTGAAACCCTTAAGTCCCAATTTTCAACAGCAAAATTTCCTGTAGCAATATAACAAGAGTCACTTGTATTTATTAAACTCCGAACCCAGCCATCGTCATAATCATTATTACCTAAATATGGATTTAACCATAACTGTGTGCCTGCTGTATCGGTTTTCATTAGCAACCAATTTCCATCTGTTTGAAAATAGCTAGTAGTATAACCACCTATGAGCAAATTACCATCATACGTGGGTACTATTTTAGAGCCGTAGTCAATTCCAGAACCACCAAATGTTTTATACCAAATTAATGTACCTGAACTATCTGTTTTTAATAATAAACCATTTGATAGTGTCCCATTCATCCCTTTTTGCCCTGTTATATAAATATTGCCATCTAAATCCTGCCAACAAGCCTGACCACTAATAAAAAGCGTATCAAAATTATAAGTCTTGCTCCAAAGCGTATCAAATTTATAATCAAATTTTAATAAATACACACTTCTATTGTTATTTGTTTGACCACTAAGACTACCAGCTAATAAATAATTTGAACCTGTTTTCATTAAAGTATTGCCCATCCCAGGATAAACGTGTACGTTTGATTTTGTTATTTTTTTTCTATAAATTAAATTTCCATTAGTATCTATAAATGCAGTTAAAATATACCAAGGAGAAGAACCACCAGCGCCCAATATCACATATCCAGTATCACTCACAACAATATTTATCATAGATGGTACTGTATCTGGATACATTCTGTTAAATGTAATTACTTGCGCACCTGAATTAACATAGGCAAATAATAGCAGCGAAAAAATTATCAATTTCATTATTGGATTAATTATTATTAACATTTCTCACTTCAAAATGTAGTGTTTTCAATAGGGTCATTAAATTTTGTGTTTTTTCATATTTTATCTACTCTCTTTTGAATATGGCAAAAAGTAATAAAAAATATCAATTTCGTAAAAAGCAAATTTCTCAAACTGTTATTAAATCAAGGGAGTTTGATATAACTTACCAAGTGAGAAATGTTATTTATTATAAAAAACAGGGGCAATGCCCCTGTTTTAAAATTTATTTAATAACTGAAATAGTTGTTGAGAAAACTTTCTCGTTACCTTTTCTTATAATCACAAAATAATTTCCGGCATCTAATTTTTTTGTATCAAATGATACAAGACCTATATAGTTATCAGAAGTTTTCGAGTCTAAAATTTTACCCTCTATGCTTAATACGTCTATAATAATTCTGCCACTGTTTTTCAATGTAAAACCCACTTTTAAGTAATCGTTTGCTGGGTTCGGATAAACTTTATAATAATCATCAAGTTTCAAATTATCAGCAATAGCAGTAGATTTATTTTTACTTTCATTAACATTGCTAAACCTGTAATTCATATTTAAGTCGGGCAGAATATATTTTTCAGGTGTATTATTCAAATTTGCTTGTTTTAATAAGGCAATAGCTTTAGCACTTACAAATACATTTTCATTTTCTGCTAACACATTCAAAGTTACTTCATAATTTGATATTACACTTATTTTATCTTGTGCAAGCTGAACATCTTTTGTTATCTGCTGTAATTGTATATATGCAGAAATATATACCTGCACATATTCTGTTAAACTCAAACTTTGTATTGCTAAATCAGAAAGGGCAAGGCTAACATCATTATATCTGTTTTCTCTTAACAGTAGTGGGATTAATGAGTATTTAGCCGTATAATCGCTGTCGTTTTGCAGCATTACAATTAAAGAATCAATAACACCGGGTATCGTGTCGTGCTGTAAGGCTTCATTTACTATACGGTTACGTAATATTTGCCTATCCCATAATGATAATGAATTTTGAACCGGTTGACCTGCTCCTGTTTTGTAATTATTTGTGTTACCCTTATTCATATATAATTCATTATTCGAAACATTAATAGATTTTTCAGGGTTGGGTATTACCGGATTTGTTATTTTTGAAGGACACTGCTCTTCTTCATCAAAATTAATAGGAAGACCTTCTGTCAAAATATAATCACTCACACAGCCACTGGGGTTTGTAATTATATCATTTTGGTTATAATAATAGATATAAGAAATCGGGTTGGGATCATTGATGTCTATTTCTCTATGAATTCTGTTCGAACCATTCGGGCAGCTACTAGGTACAAACATATTGCGTGCAGAAGTATTTTCGCTTCCCTGTATAGGATGAATTGTTCCACCATCGCACACTGCAATATCAAAAACATTCCCATCGAATTTATTACAAATGTATTGTAAGTTTGTATTATTTCCTAAGGCTACTGTAGCTGCCTGGTTATATTGGCTTTCGGGTGTTCCAATGGTATAGTTAAAATAATTTTTATAAATTTCTGCTGCAGTTTCTGTGCTTGCATTTACAAACATCCCGGCCTGCCCGTTGCTAAATTTATTTTCTTCAACAATATAGCCATCGCATCCGTACAGGTATAGGCCATAGCTTTCTTCTGTGGTTTCAAAGCCGTTAAAATGGTTTCGGGTTACGGTGGGGTTGTTGGTACTTAACAAATAGGTTCCTTTCAATGTATTGGTAAATTCAGCTTCGTCAATAAAAATACCTGTTCCCATATAAGCAGCTATGCCATACGTTAAGCCATCAAATTTATTTTTTTCATAGCACTCAACAGGGCATGGATTTCCCTCTGGAACAACACAACCACAAGAAGGTGTAACTTTGAAAGAAGAATTTATAGAAGCAATTCCGACACCCCTATGCAAATGATTAGTGCTTCTACTGCTTTTAAAATTATTATTATAAAACCGCACACCATTCACATTTTGCATACGTAATAGAAAATCTAACTGTGTTGTCCCTTGTGTAAAATTCGCATTATCATCAAAATTAAACATGCAGTTGCTAAATGCGCTTAAATGCTGTGCAGATGTATTTTGCGAACCCTCGAAAGAAACAGAAAGCTGGTTGTTGCTAAAAGTTGTGTTTTCGGCAATGATAAACCCTGAGTTAAAAAGATGCACCCCCGTTACTGCATTTTCAACCCGACTGTTTACTAATCGCACAGATGCCTGTCTGCCTAATGTTGATGAGTTAAAATCGTTGCTGCTGCTGTTTACGGTAATACCTTTCCACATTTCAGACTGTGTGCCGGTGTTTAGGTTGCAGCCCCCGTTTGTTAATGTTGTGTTTTCTAAATAAAGTTTGCCCCCGCTTAAACCATTCGGGTCGCTTTCAGCTTCTTCTAAAACAATCCCTTTGTCTTCTTCAAATAGAAGATTCATGTTATAAATATTTAACCTTTTCCCTTTTGGAACAATAATATCATTACTAATTAAAGCACTGCTTTGGTCGTTTATAAAGGGGTTGTTTTGTGGTGTCCAGGTAACATCGTAACTTACTGTTGAAAAATAATTTTGAGGCAGTGAGTATGCTGTTGCCGGTAAATAATCTTCGTAATTATAGCCGTCTATCTGGTCGGGAAAAACTTTAAATGAAAATTCTGGAATTAAATTACCCGAGATGATATTAGGCACAATAATGGGTATTTCATCTGAATTTTTAATTATTGAAAAATAAGAAACATTATCGTTTTCTTCTACGAAATATATATTGCCGTCTCTGGCTAATTCCAATTGCGAATTAACAAACCCGCTAGTTAGAAGGGAGCATAAAACGGGTGGGTTATCTAATGGCAGGGTATTAAAATAATAAATGTGCTTGTCATCTTTTAATGAGAAGAATAATCTATTCCCTGATTTTGAAAATTCCATACCTGTAGATTGCTTTGTAAATCCAAAATCAATATAAGGATGCGCAGAGCAATTACTCAAATAATAATTTGAAGAACAATCTCCTGAATTATTGCAAAACTCTATTGTGGTACAATCAGAAGTTCCTTCTTCAATACCCACATTAATTTGATTAAAATCACGGGGTATATTCAACAAACGGATTTGAGAAAAAGAATTTAGGAAAAGTGCCAACAAATAATTACCATCGTTTTTTTCTATTATTTCCATTTCAGAAAAAGCTTGTAATGAAGGGGCTCCAGCCCCACTTTCACCTAAAAAAATTCTTTTTTTGGTGTCCCAGTTAACACCATTTGCATTGAATTGAAATATATTTAAATACTGATAATGTCTTACAAATAAAAGATAATCATTTGTTTCTTCACGGTATTTGGTAGCAGCTAATTGCAGATTGTAGTTTTGCAAACAAAGCGAATAACTATAATCCCCGTTTTCGATAAATGGGCTAATTAAAATTGGTGGAGACATTCTAACATTGTTGTCATCAATATATTCTAATTTGCGGTAGAATACAAATGGATCTGCTGGATCTCCCGGACTAGAAAGACCTAAAAAAACCAATGAATAAACAATAATAAAAGAATTACACTCTCCATGTATTGGTAATACAATAATTTCTGGCATAATTCTTCCAGATAAAATTCCATCAATAGAATTATATCCTGCAAAGGGTATGGTTATTGAAGCAGGATGTTGTATGGTGCCGTTATGAATATATGCTGCCTGTTCAAATGCAATTGATTCATTCGGATAATTTACATCCATAAACTGCACACCATTTTTGTTGCAGATGAAATTATTTTTAATCATAAATAAAATATTTCCATTTTTATCATGAATAATATTTTGGCTACTATAAGCTTCATTTTGAATATTAATTACCCCAAGGTAATCAAATCCAAAAGGACATTCAACCAAATTAGCATCAGGCTGATTAAAATCAATATATTGCCCATTTGGTAAACTAAACAATTTTAGCTGTGAATTTATATGTGCAGAGTTGTTGTTCAACGATTTATACCGCGCAATACGGTAAAACCCGCTTGAATTTTCATGGGCAATAATTTTTAAATAATAGTTTGTTCCGGGTTCAAACTTGTCATATTTAAAATTAAGAATTAACGAATCTGAATCTATATGTTTAAGCAAATGTAAACTATCGCAACTGTTTCCTTCATAAACATAAAAATCTTTGATTATTACAGCAGGGTTGGTGTCGGTAAATAAAATACTAACCATCATATCTGAAGTGTCTGCCGTGAATTTTAACCACTGTGTATGGTGGTTAAGACGAAATCGTTCTACTTCATTTTGTTGGCTCATTTGTTTCATTTGTATAGCCGTAGAACAGCATGTGCCAGTAAAACAATCTATTTTATACATCAACTTATAACTCCCATAAGCCGAACTATTATACCCAGCCACCTGCAAGTAATACGTACCGGAAGTAGTGCAATTCCAACCATTAATAAAAGATTCATAATTTGCGCATCCCCCGCCATCATCGTTGCTTGCAGCTGTAGTACAAGAACCATCTGCACCATAAATTTTCAGGTAAGTGTCCCAACCTGCGCTTGTGCCACAACCAAGAGCAGTGGCGCAGGTGCTGAAATAATACGTTGCCCCTGCAACAGCATCAAATTTGTAGTAATTAGCGCCACCGGCTATTATAGAATGTATGACTGTTGCTGTACATTCTGAGCTTGGTGTAATTTCATAATCGGCTGTGGAACCTGTAAATTTTGGGTATAGGTATAAATTTCTTGTTTCGGAATTTATCTGTCCACAAGCATTTTCTGCTTTCACATACCACTGCGCATTGGTGCCACACCACGTGGCATTGTAGTATTCCTCAAAATCTAAGTCAATATATTTGTTGGTGTCGCAGGTATAGTTAAGCCACGAAGAACCATTCCAAACATAAAAAGTGTAAGTAAAAGGACCACTACCTGCCGGGCTTTCCCATGTAAAATGTACAAATTTTCCGGGTTGTGCGTTCGCATTGTTGGCTGGGCTTGTTAATGATAATGCTGTAGGCGCAGCGCAATGTTTGTAATTTAAGTTATAGTTCCCATAGTTAGAACTGCCATAGCCTGTTACCTGTAAATAATACGTCCCACTTGTGGAGCAAGTCCATCCATTAATATATGATTCGTAATTGCTGCACGAGCCGCCATCGTCGTTATACGTTGCCATGGTGCAACTGCTGTTTGTACCGTAAATTTTCAGGTAGGTATCCCATCCGGTATTTGTTCCACAGCCTAAATCGCCGCCACAGGTACTGAAATAATACTTGTTTCCTGCAATTGCTTCAAAAGAATAATAATCTGCTTTACCCTGCGCAAGAGAACGTGAACCTGTAGTCTGACATTCAGAGGCAGGGGTTAAGGCGTAGTCAGATGTGGAACCTGAATATTTCGGGTAAACATATAAATTTCTTGTTGCAGAGTTTGTATTACCGCATGAATTTGTTGCTTTTACATACCATTGCGTTGTTTTTCCGCACCACGAGTTGCTGCCGTATTCGCTTAACTGCAAATCGAAATAGGTGTTGCTGCCTGCGCTCCAATTTTGCCATGAAGAGCCGTTATAGAAATAAAAAGTATAAGTAAACGGCGTGTTTCCTGTTGTTGGCGCATCCCAAGTAAAATGAATGGTTTTACCGGGTTGTACCGTAGCATAATTTGCCGGAAATGTCAACGCTGCTACACTCGGAACAATGCAGGGCAGTGTATAGGTTACGGTTTCTGTCCATGTAGAATTTTGCACATAAAGATACGTTGTATTACATGTTCCGCTTGGGTAATCCCTAGCTACTTTTAATGTAAAGGGAACAATGCCGTTTGAGTATGTACCATTTGCAATGGTCAGGTCATCACCTGTAACTTCACAAGTTCCAGGACTGGAAACATTGCAATAGTAATACCCGTCATTATTACTGCCACTCTGGAAGCCAATCCAACCATCGGAACGCCAGGCGGGGGAAACAGCCACGTAAGTACACGATGAATTTGTTGCTGTAACTGTGCTTCCGGCGGGTATTTCAACATTCATGTTTTGCGTATAGAAAGACGAATAATAACACGAAGCAATATTGCCGAAGGAGTATGTATTGCTTGCTGTGGGGTCAATGGTTACAGGATAAACTCTTTCGACTGCCAGTAACCATTCTGTAGGTACAACAACAGAAATATAATACACATTGCCCGATTTTTCTATTGTGTATGCGCCCAAACTTGCGCCCCTGTTTGTTGGGTTTATATTGCTGTTTTTCGTTTCTCTGCCCGAGGCAGATTTTTTCTCAGCAATTGCAGTCTCATTATTGCTGTTTGTATTGGCTGTCATGTCGTAATAAACGGGCAAATGAAAGCGACCAACAACAATACCTTTTTCGTTTTTAATTTCCAAATCGCCCTGCCAGCCGCTTGTAGTTTCTGTGCCTTGACTTGATTTTACTATTTGCCAGCTTTCGGGCATTTCTACTTTTTCTTTAAAAACAAGAAATTTTTCAGTAGTAGTAAATGTTGGTTTTGTGTTCAGTATATAATCTATTTCTGTAAACCAATAATCGAATTTTTGTTTTTTGTCAATTGTATTCCAGAGATTATTAAAGCGTATTTCATTACTGTTTTTTGAATACAATCCCTGCAAATTATTGTTAGTATTTTTTGCAGAAATTTTACGAGTTTGATTAAGTTGTTTGTCAAGTACAATTAATTCTGTTTCATGCCCAAAACTGATGTATTGGTCTTTTTCAAGATACATATTTGTTTTTCCGGTTTCCATGTCAATAGAAACAGGCAGTTCGGTGTTTGTGATTTCATAGATTTTGTTATTCTCATTGCTGATTTGCAATTTTCCATCTATAGCAGACCATTCGCCTTTGTTGTTTTTATAATGTATGGGTTTGTTGCTTTGCTGTTTTGTGAAAGTACCATCGGGATTTTGAAAGGTTTTGGAATGAGCGTCCCGCAAAGAAATTAGTTCTTCTTTTGATGATGCTTTATTAACTTTGTTTATTACTGCGGAAGCATTAACAGGTTTAGCGTCTAATGTCTTCTGTCCTTCCTTATTTGTATTAACAATTTGTTTTTGGTTGATAGTTGTTACAATTGGTGTATTATCTTTTTTCTGACCAATGTTTTTTTTCCACAGGCTTTGGTTATTTATGCTTTTCTCGCTCACGGGATTGCCTTTACTTGTTTGCGCTGTGGCAGTATTAAAACAAACCAAAAATATAAAAATACTTGCTAGGCAAGTAGTCAAAATGGAGGATAAATTCTTTTTCATAAGTTTACATTTTATTTGTTAATACTTTGGTACAAAAGGAAATTCAAATATTAAAATTCAAAATGGATAAATCAAAATTCAGGAACAGAAGTTTTCAACACACCCAGATATTTCACGAAAAAAACTATTTATGCGAATTGTTGATAAATAGTTTGCCTGAATAAGCAATTTTATTATACATTTGCTTTGCTGTTTTTGCTAATATGCTAAATTTTAGATGTTTGCTTATTACTCGCTATTGATTTTGAGATAATTCTACATAAAATTATTATAAGCAAAGCAGCAGAATTTTAACTTTTTATTACTAGATTGAGCTTTTGTATGACTGTTAGAGACTGTTCAGATTTTACCGCATTGAATGATTTTGTCATGAAATTTGATTTTTTTTCAAATTTCCCGCCAAAATCAGACGGAATGCGTGTTATGCACCCCGAGTTGCACTCGGGGTTTCAATTATTCGACTCCTACAGAGTCGTTTTTTTTCTTTTTCTTTTTTTTCTTTTTTCCACTTCAATTTTTGCGCAAGGTAAAAGTAAAAACCTTGAACCTGATTTGACTCATAAGATTTCAAAACATTCAACAGACAGCATTCTTCCGGCAGTAAAATTTTTCAGTGATAAGGGTTTTAAAATGGATTCTGTTGTAGATATTGAATTGTATAAAACGGTTTATTCGTGGTTGGGAACGCGTTATCGCTATGCCGGTTTTTCAAGAAAAGGTATTGATTGTTCGGGTTTTGTGAGAAAAGTACTTGATTCTTTATACAATATTAAATTTATGGGTGGCTCTGCAAATATGGCCAAAGAAATAGAAAGAATAGAAAAGTCTGATTTAAAGGAAGGCGATCTTGTTTTTTTCTGGAACAGAAGAAAGGGATTGGTAAGCCATGTAAGCATATATCTCGGAAATAATAAAATTGCTCACTCTGCAACAGGAAAGGGTGTTATTATCAGCGATCTTGATGAGTCCTGGTATGTAAAGCATTATTTGTTTTCAGGTCGGGTTTCAAAATTGCAGGAGATTTATTCGACCCGATATGGCGGGAATAATCCACGAATTTTATTAAAACAATAAAAAAGGCGCATCAAAGCGCCTTTTTTATTGGATATTCTATCCCAAATACGATTTCAATAATTTGCTTCGCGAGGTATGTCTTAGCCTTCTGATAGCTTTTTCTTTAATTTGGCGTACACGTTCGCGTGTAAGTCCGAATTGTTCTCCGATTTCTTCGAGTGTCATTTCTGTGCGACCAATACCGAAGAAAAGTTTAATAATGTCTCTTTCTCTCTGAGTAAGTGTAGCCAGTGCTCTTTCGATTTCTCTGCAGAGTGATTCCGTCATAAGATTGTGGTCGGCAACCGGGGAATCATCATTTTCGAGGACATCAAGCAGACTGTTGTCTTCGCCCTGTACAAAAGGGGTGTCCATAGAAATGTGGCGGCCTGAAACTCTCAATGTGTCTGCAACCTTATCGGAAGGAAGGTCAAGAACGTCTGCCAGTTCGTCTGAAGTGGGGCGTCTTTCGTGTTGTTGTTCGAATTTCGAAAATGCTTTGTTTATTTTGTTTAAAGAACCTACCTGGTTCAAGGGTAAACGTACAATTCTCGATTGTTCGGCAAGTGCCTGTAAAATAGATTGTCTGATCCACCAAACGGCATAAGAAATAAATTTGAAACCTCTTGTTTCGTCAAATTTTTCTGCAGCTTTTATCAGTCCGAGATTTCCTTCGTTAATTAAATCGGGGAGGCTGAGTCCCTGGTTCTGGTACTGTTTTGCGACAGAAACAACAAATCTTAGGTTTGCGCGTGTGAGTTTTTCTAAAGCTGTCTGATCTCCTTTGCGGATGCGCTGAGCGAGTTCCACTTCTTCTTCTACTGTAATCAGTTCTTCTTTGCCAATTTCCTGCAGGTATTTGTCAAGAGAAGCACTTTCGCGGTTTGTAATTGATTTGGTAATCTTTAATTGTCTCATAATTAAGGATTGAATTAATACTAAAAGCTTTTTTTATACGAAGGGTTTTAGAAAAGGTTACATTTTTTTTGAAAGAATTTTAATATTTTTTTAAAATAAATCGTAATTTATTGAAAATAAATTATTTGAAGTAATGATTTTTTGCTCCTTGAGTCCGTCGCAGCAGATGTTCGGGATTATTTATTGTATGTAGTCCTTGCAAGAAAACGTCAATTTCAGCGTTACGCTCAACCTGAAAAATTAGTCGTTTCGGCTTAGCTCAACGCATCGCATGTACATTAGTACACCTGTCTGCCGACAAGGCAGGCTCCTAATTTTCAGGTTTTCGCAAGCATTTCGGCAAGCTCAATGTATCACCTTGAACTTGACATTTTCTTATCAAGCACTGACATTGTCAAGCAAAAAACACGAGTTTTCTTGCTGATACTAGTTAGGTGTTTTGAAAATAGAATTTAATTTCTTCAAAAAACGCATATTCTCACAAAAATAAATGCTTTGCAAATAAATTATTTCGCCTTTGTAGTCGGTAATTGTTTCATCATGTCTGCAAACACTATTTATAAATCAAACACGATAATTTTTCAGGGATTAAAATTTCTTTTGCAATTTCCAAAAGTTGAGAATTTGTAATTACATCTATTTTCCGGAAAACGTCTTCAATTGTATCTACTTTATTGAAAAGCAAAATACTTTTTGCCATCGTAAGCATAAGGCTGGCATTGCTTTCTGAAGAAATAGCGATTTGCCCTTTAATTTGTTTTTTTGCTTTTTCAACTTGTTCTTTTGTTAGTTTTTTTTCGGTTAAATCACGCAGTTCTTTATGAATAAGTTCAAGGCTGAGCTCCAGATGTTTTTTTTCTGTTCCGAAATAAATTAAAAACAGGCCGGTATCTGCAAACGGATTGTAAGAGGATTCAATCGTGTAAACAAGTCCGTGCTTTTCTCTTAAAGAAAGGTTCAGCCTTGAGTTCATGTTTTGCCCTGCAAGAATGTTGTTAAGTAAAACCATTCCAAGCCGTTTTTCGTCGAAAACACTGTAAGCGGTATTGCCCAACACGCAATGTATCTGATGTGTGTTTTTTCTGATTTTTTTCTGAAAAGGGTTTGTTCCTGTTGCTATAATCCTTTTGTCTTTTCTTAAATTTTCAGGAATGTTTCCAACGCAATGCTCTGCTATGGATACAAAGCTTTGAAATGAAATATTTCCAACAAGTGAAAGCACCATTTCATTCGTGTGGTAATTTTCTGTTATAAAATTTTTCAGGTCTTTTTTTGAAAACTTTTTTACATGTTCGGGAGTTCCAAGAATGTTTCTTCCAATCGGATGTTCGGGAAACATCATTTCTTCAAAATCGTCGAAAATTTTCTCAGAAGGATTGTCCTCATACGATAATATTTCATCCAGCACTACTCCTTTTTCTTTTTCTATTTCTTTGGTCGGGAAAGTGGAATGAAAAAAAATATCACTAAAAAGATCCATAGCTTTTTCAAAATCTTCTGAAAGAAAAGAGGCATGAATACAGGTTTCTTCTTTGGTCGTGTATGCGTCGAGATCACCTCCGTTTTCTTCAAGGCAGCGGATGATATCAAGCGAGCTTCGTGTTTTAGTGCCTTTGAACAACACATGTTCTATAAAATGTGCGATGCCCTGTTCCTGATCTTTTTCATCGCGTGAACCGGCATTGATAAGAAAGCCGAGGTGAGAAACCTTGGAATTGCTACGCATGTAAACTAGGCGAATTCCGTTAGAAAGTGTATATGTTTGAAATCGTTCCATATAAATATTTGAGGCAAATTTCACAAACAAAACCGAATTCTAAAATTTATTTTTTACTTTTGTACGTTTTGGCTCCGTAGTTCAGTTGAATAGAACGTCAGATTCCGGTTCTGAAGGTCGGGGGTTTGAATCCCTTCGGAGTCACATTGAAAATAAGAAATCCCGTGTAAACACTAAGTTTGCACGGGATTTTATTTTGATGGGTAAAACATAGGTGAAACAATTTCGGAAACCCTTGATTTTACAGGGCTTTAGAATTGTTTCACCTTTTTATGTTTCCGTAACTCATTATTCAATAGGTGAATACGTGATGTTAAGTAAATTTGACTTTTGAACTAAAAAACCTACCTATTAACAATTAATGTTACTTTACATTGTTTGAAAGATCAGCACCAGCTTTATAAGCTTTTACCTGATTCGGGTCAATTTGTTTTTTGGAACTTTCATGTGTGGATTCAATAAAAGCATCCAAAGCATGTCTGGTTTTTCTCTTTTTTGAAAAGCTTTTATCATGCGTAGAATGAATAAAAGCATCAAGGGCGCGCCGTGTGCCTGTTCTCCTGTTCCAATGATACAAATTAGCTTTATCAATCTGCGGTTTGATTATTTCAGCTATCGCCTGTGGCAATATTTCATAATCTTTGTTGTAGAACAAATGACCGGTTGAAAGATAAACCACTTTACCATCAGTAGGACAGTTGAAAGAAATGCAATCAACAAACATTTCATCATAGGTAAAAACAAGAAAATACTTTTGCCCCGGCACCAGTTCCGGACAGTAAAATTCATGTTTCTGATTAAATACAGCTTCTTTCACAAAGACGCCATCAGGGCTGAAAACCTGACACCTGAATTTTGTGTAATCTGTTTTTTTTGAAGTTTCCATATTGGTAACGATTTTTAAAAGTTAAACATTAAACTAATACTTTGAAAACAGGCGACAGGCTACGGTCTTTGATCATTGGCAACTCATAAGAGTCCGCCTTTGTAGCAATAACATCACCAGAATCTACGCCAACCCAGGCAGAAAAAACATAACCCGGATTCGGTTTTGGAACAAACACAGCGTTTGTTTTTTCGGTATAATAATAAATGTCTCCTTCCTCATGAACAAAACCAGAGATTTCAATTTTACCGTTTGGGTCGTCGCCCATGCGCAATATGTATTCTGTGGGTGGTTCCGGTTCGCCTCCGTTATGAATTACACCCTGCTCATATAACTGTATGAAATCAGAAAACAATTCATCAACAGAACCACAGAAACCGCACTGGCGGCCATTTAAAACAAATGATGAAGGGTTTGCATACCAACAGGTAAAAAGCTGCCAGAAGTAAGGAAATTCTTTGCTTTCGATGTTTTTATCTATGTAAAACCGATTGAAGCAGGCGACCTGCTCGCCGGATTTTTTGTACACTGAATAAAGGACAATAGAAGCCCTTCTGGCAACAGAATCAATTAATTCTGCCTTAAAACTTTTCAATGATAAATCCCAATCTACAGCGTCAAATTGTTGTGTAGTACCATCACCAATTGAAACTTTCCAAAAGCGAATAAAATAATCCTTCGGATTTTTGATTTGTGTTTTCTTGTAATCAATATTGAAAACAAGAAAATTCTTTTTTTCAATGGTTTGATATTCCCATGTGATTGCATCTTTAGGAACAGGATTTTCTTTTACCAGCGTGTTAAAGCCTTCAATCATTGATGTTGGTTTGAAGTACACGGGTTTTGTGAGGCCATTGTTTGGGTTGCAGTGACGATCCATATCGTAAGTATCATAGAACATCATCCAGAACATACCACCACCCCACCAGTTATCAAAGGCCCATTCTGCGGTTTCGGTATAGATAGAGCAGAAAAAATGACCCGGAGGCAAAAAGCATAATACATGTCTTGTATCAAATTCATGTGTGCCGTCCAGTGTTTTGTATTTACCCAAAACAGAAACACCAATGTAAGGGAACGGAACACTTTTAGGAATGATGCTTTTAGCATTGTAGCTGAATGAAGTCTGGTCAATAAATGGATTGTAAACCACTTTTGAAATTTCCAGTTCAGGACATTCAGGATCGCCCAGCTCCAATTCTTCAAGCTCAATGCAGCCTTCATCAGAAACACACTTCATATTGTTTTTGATAGCCACAGCCCAGGGCGTTGAGCCCTTGGCGATATTAGAATTAAAGAATTTGATAAAATTCTTATTCAGCGGTTTTAAGAATTGCAGCAGTGCATACATCCGGTTCCGCTGCTTTAATTGCGCCGGTGTTTTTGCGTCGTGAACATCGGGTTGATATTGACGGGCGGTGTGCTGATCACGCCATTTTGAAAAGACAACATTGCCGAGCTTCCCGGATGCGTTGCCTAAAAAACCTTGTTTTATACGTGCCATAAAATTTTAATTTAAGAATTAAGAAATACGATTTTAAAATTTTGATACTGTTTTGATAGGCTACTAAAAAAGGCAGTTGCAGGACTTTTCCGACAACTGCCTTTGACAAATAACCACCAAACTGAAAAAAAATTTAAGCCAAAACGGTTACTGTTGCCAGAAAAACACTGTCAGCGACTTTGTCGCCTGCAGGCGTTTTGAATGACAAGTAAGCATGAACCTGGTCGCCTACCCATGAAGCAGGGACAATAAACTGACTTGTCAAATCAACACGGGTTTTGTTTATCATGTCCTGAACAATTGCCTTTTTGGTGTTGTTAATAATAAGCATCATTGCTTTGTCTGTAGTTTGAGCATCGCCATTACCGGAATTGTCGAGCCATGAAATTGTAACCTTTTTACCTGCTGCTGCAACAGCAGAGCCACTATCGGCACCAGTGAGCGTACCTTTGGAAATGATAAGGTTTGGAAAATTCACCGTGTAATTTGGATAAGCGCCAGTGATGGCGGTTGATATGTTAGACTTTACAAAAACATTGAAAGCAGACATGCTAGTAGCAGCCTGTTTGAAGCTGACACGGATAAAACCCATTATCAGCCTTGCAAGGGCTACCATTAAAGAAAATTTTGTCCGTTGCTGTTTTTGAGGGACTGTTTTAGGATTGCGCACTTCAACGGGTTTGGTGCGCATTGTGTTTTTCCCAAACTGTTTGGAAAAAACGGCAGAACCGAATTTTTTGCGGGTTCTGCCTGTTACTGGATTTTGAACAATTGCCATAAGAAAAAAAATTAAAGGGTTAATAAAAAAAAACTGAAATTTTGAGGGCCATTTTTAAAACCGTTTTAGTGGGCTTGATATGGACTTAATACGGACTTGATATGGCGAAAAATCATTGTGAAATATTTTTCTGTTTGCTGAACCACTCAGGAAATTTTTTCTTTAAGAGGTTAATGATTAAGGTGGCAAGCAAACCACCAACAATGCTGATAATGTACTTTATCAGTTCATCTAATGAACCGAAAGAACCGGAATCAATGCTGTCTAAGCCAAAAGCCGCACCTGCTGTGGCTGCTGTCCCTAAGATGAAATTTAAAAAAGGATGTACCATAATTTTACGTTTTAAAGTTTAATACAAAGGTACTGTACGAAACAAGTAAAACCTTCTACAGTGTCCATAAATACAGGGTTTATGATGAATTATTCACTTTGCTGCTTTGGGTTGCCGAAATGAAAAAAGGGACTTTCGTCCCTCTGCTCAATTTTGCAACTCAAATTTTTGTGATTTGAGGTTTATGGTATCGCTTCCATATTTCGCCCGGATGGCTTCAATTGATTTCGGGCTTTTATTGATGCTCTTGTATTCAGGCGGCCTGTAATACCACATGACCTTTTTAGGGGCAAAATAAAAGCCTATCTGCTTTAATTCTGCCCTGTGCGGGTAGGTGTTGCCACTGAGCCAAATCCAATTGCCGATAAGCTCAATAATAAGGCCATGCAACCCGATCAGACGGTTTATGATTTCAGGATATTTTATAAATTCCTGCTGATCTTCTTCGGATTGTTCTGAAAAAGCAAATACCGGATTTTTTAGGATGGCTTCATACTGTGCGTTTATTTCCTGCATGGTTGCAGTATCTCCGCCCCTGTCAGGGTGATGCAATAACGCTAATTCTTTGTATCTGCGCTTCACTTCTTCGAGTGTGCGACAGTCTGAAAAATACAGTGTTTTCATAGGCTCTGTTGATATTTATTAGTAACTATTTTTCGCTGAAAGGCTCGCTGTACGCTCGCCGCCACATAAAAAGAATATATCATTAATGAAACCTTAAGCATCCAAAAAGCAGTGCGGTTGCTGAATTGCAAGGTTTTTGCGAAAAAAATACTACCCGTAGGGTTGGAGATTTTTTTTGCAAAACTCTGTATAACCTTGCAAGGGGGCTGGGGGCTTATCTTTGCATAAGGTTTTATTAATGATTCCACAGACCATTTTTTAATTTTCTTTTTGTTTTCTTGTCTTTAAGGGTGGTTGGGTGGGGGTTGGTGGCTGTAGGCGTTTTGGCGTGTGTTTTTGACTGAGGGTAGGCAAAAATCATTGAGTTGATGAAGGATTGAGGCAACTGAATGATGTGTGGTTTGAA
>Ga0209417_1003234_pt1 | contig 22396 bp, 17 predicted proteins | sample RifGroF2_FD_184002 | JGI IMG/M metagenome (GOLD analysis project Ga0209417, IMG submission 184002) | Groundwater microbial communities from Rifle, Colorado, USA - Groundwater F2 (SPAdes) (version 2) | ecosystem: Environmental > Aquatic > Deep subsurface > Groundwater | place: Rifle, Colorado... | reverse complement strand
GCCGTCTTTCGGAAACATCATACCGGCACGGCGCGAAATCATGCAGATGGATGCCGGCATGGGAGCGGTAACGGCCGTTCAGGACATGCTCATGCACAGCAGGCGCGGAATAATTCACATATTTCCCGGCGTACCGTCGCATTGGAAGAATTGCTGTTTCAGAAAGATGCCCTGTGAGGGAGGCTTCCTGATAAGCGCGGAAAAGAAAGATGGACAGATTGCCTGTATCGAAATAGAGAGTTCCTTTGGTAAATCCATAAGGCTTGGAAACCCCTTTCATGGTCAGGAAATATCAGTTGAATTCGGAGATGGGGAAAAAGAAAAATTGAGAGGGGATATAATCGAAATCAATATCGGGAAAAACAGGAAATGTGTTCTTTCCTGTAAATGACTTATATCTCATCGATTTCGTTTATATTGGCTTTGAAACAGCTTACTACGAGCGGATCGAATTGGCTGCCCGATGATTTTTCTATTTCGGCAAGGGCTTCTTCCATTGATGTTCCTTTATGGTAACACCTGTCGAAACGGATGGCATCATAGGTATCGATTACCGAGAAAATTCTCGCGGCGAGAGGAATATTTTCTCCCGCCAAGCCCTTGGGATATCCTTTGCCGTCATATCTTTCATGATGGCAATAGACTATTTCGGCGGCGGCCCCCATATCGGGGATGGTGCTTACTACATCATATCCTATTTCGGCATGGTTGCGCATTATCTCCATTTCTTCCGGACTGAGTTTTCCGGGTTTTTTAAGGATGTTGTCCGGTATTCCGACTTTTCCTATATCGTGCAGAAGCGCGCCGTGAGCGATTGCTTCAATTTCTTTTTCATTTGAGACACCCATTTTGCGGGCCAGGAAAACAGTTCTGTCTGAAACTCTTTTACTGTGTCTTGCAGTGGAAGGCTCCCTTACTTCAAGGAGGGCGACAATGACTTCCATGGTGGTCATGTATGCTTTTTCGAGTTTGCGGAGAGTATTTCTCAGCTCTTTAGTGCGTTCCTGAAGCATTTCTTCAAGATGGGATTTATAGTCTTCAAGTTTCCTGTGAAGCTGTCTTAATTCGACGGCTTTGTCAAGGGTTACGGCGAGGTGCTCGTTGGAAAAAGGTTTCTCAAGAAAGTCAAAAGCGCCGGCGCGAAGGGCAGAAACGGCGTTTTCCGCGGAAGGATAGCCGGTCACTTTTACGGCTACGGCTTCGGGATCTGTCTGCCTCAGGCGTTCAATGAATTCTGTACCGTTCATGCCCGGCATGTTGAAGTCTGTAAGTATCGCGTCAAAGCTTTCTTTATCCGATACAGCCTTTTTCAACGCGTCTCCAGCGGAACTGAAAGGCATTACCTGAAAGCCGTAGAAGGAAAGTACTTTCTGCAGATTTGTGAGCATCGCCTCATCGTCATCCACCACGATTAGTCTGCCGCGGGTGGTTTTCTCAGTCTGCTTCAGGGATTGATCCATTTCATTCCACCTTATTCTGTCCGGAGTTGCAGTTTGCGAAAACCGTTTTATTTTTGCCTGAATTTTTTGCTTGATAGAGGAGCGTATCAGCCATTCTGGTGAGCTTTTTAAATTCCTCCGGACAATCGCAGTTCTGCGCCGGAACAGCCTCCACAACGCCTATGCTGATGCTCAAGGCCTTTTCATGAAAGGGAATTTCCCGGACGGCTTTTCTGAATTTTTCAGCCAAAGCCTCAGCCGCTCCGGGCGTAATTTCAGGACAGAAGACTATGAATTCCTCTCCTCCGTACCTTGATATAAGGTCTGAGGCCCGGAATGAGGATTTGAAAACCTCCGCTATTTTAGTCAGCGCCGCGTCTCCGGAGAGATGTCCGAAGGTATCATTTATTTTTTTAAAGTCATCTATATCAGCGAGCATTACCGCTATTGTTCTCCTGTTTCTTTTAGCCAGTTCCATAAGGGGCTGTACCAGATTGAAAAAACCTCTCCTGTTCATGAGCCCGGTAAGTTCATCCATGTAGCATTGGCGGCTAAGAGTGCGGTTATTATACCAGAGGCGCTGGATTATTTCCGCGAGGAGCTGCATCTCGGCTTTCTCATGGCCGCAATATTTTATGAACACCTCAAGAAAGTTCATGATGTGTTCATCGTATAGGTCATTGGGATTATTTCCCGGAGAAAGGATGTTCATTACATTAAACAGGGGAATAAGAGCAGGGTGCAGGCAATAAAACTCTATATGAAAAGCGGTCAGGAAACTTTCCGCCACCTTTTTCCCGTCAATATCCTTATCAGATACGATGTATTCTACTTTTTCAGCGGCGTTTTGGATATAGCCGAGTATTTCTTCAGGATTGTCAAATATTTGCGGAAGCATTCCTTTTTTTGCGAAGTCGAGGGCTTTTTTCCAAAAGTCAACATGTGTTTTTTCTTCGTCGCCGATCATATCCCAGAATTGTATCAGTTCGGGATTTTCGGAACTGGCGGAGAGTTTTTTATAGAAACTGAAAGCGTGTATATCAATGGCAAGGCAGAGCTCTACAATTTCAAGTATAATTCTGTCGGATTCTTCAATTGTTCTGGACTTCTGTTGTTCCATCCTGGCTCTACTCTTTCTCGCTTAATTGGGTATTGACGACAGGCGCAAAATGTTTTTCAAGGAGAAGCGGAGCGTAAAGGGCTTTAATGTTTTTATTTTCCCCGCAGCCAAATATTATAGTTTCATCCTCTGAAAAATATATATCAACATTGGAGTTCTTCAATATTTCTACATCACTCTGCGTTATTTTATAGTAGGCCGCAAAGTCGGCGTCTGTGCAGTCCGGCAACGGTTTGCGGCGTTCCTTGCCTCTGAAAAGAAAAACATTGTACCTGTTCCATGTCAGCATGGCAAGAAAAATACAGGATACCGCAAGCAGCGCATACATGAAGAAATGAAGATTTCTGAAACCTTCCAGCTCTATCATCTGGAAACGTGCTATTTTAAAGCCGAGATACCATAGAAAAATCACTATCAGGGGCCTCATAAGCATAAGCCATATGGCCCATGCCGCCACGTTATATGTCCAGCTAGAGTATTGCCTGACTTTGGAGAAAATATCCGTGCGCTCAATTATGAGGCCTTCTCCTGTTTCTATATTTATTTTTATTCTTGGGGCTTTTTCAGTCATTTCTATAGTCCCCTGTCCGGGCTTTCCCATACGGCGAGAGCGCTTTTCTTTTTCATTACCGCTTTCGGGAAGGCCACAATTGTTATAATGCAGTTGAGCATCCAGAAAATAGCCGGATACCATATAAGCCACGGGATAAGTTTGAAAACTGTCCTGTCGTATTTAGCGTCCAGAGCAAGTCCCGTAAAAAGCTGAAGCAGGCAGATAGTTCCAAGCAATATTCCGGTCCATCCCGGAATAATACTGTTCAGCGCCCATTCAGGAGGCATATCTATGAAAAAGCCCATGAGCCATATCACGAGCGTCATAAACATGCAGTAGCACCATATTATGCTGGTCATGTATTCAAAGAAGATTGGCCAGATGCGCCTGTTTTTCCATTTGAACATGAATGGCGCATATTTAAGAAGGACTTCGCTTCCGCCCTGAGACCATCTCAGGCGCTGACGCCATAAGCCTTTTAGTGTTTCGGGGACGAGTATCCAGCAGAGCACTCGCGGCTCATAACGGATGTCCCAATGGTCAAGCTGGAGTTTCCAGCTTATATCAATGTCTTCGGTAACCATGTTGTTTGACCAGAATCCCACTCTTAAAAGGGCTTTTTTGCGGAATGCAACTACGACCCCTGAGACGGTATATATTTTGCCTAGTATTCGTTGGGCGCGTTTAATCATTCCTATTATTGTGGAGTATTCGCCGACCTGTATTTTGGCGAGTATGGTTGTGCGATTACGTACTTTTGGATTGCCTGTGATGGCGCCGACTCTGGGCGATGTCTGAAAGTGCCAGAGGAATCTTTTGATGGCGTCTTTGTCGAGCAGGGCGTCTGCGTCTATGCAGACGAGATATTCGCCCTTGCTGTGAAGTGCCGCCATTGTGAGGCCTGTCCCCTTGCCCTGATTGCTTTTCAGTGTCAGTATCCTGAGATTTTTGAAATCCGTTTGAAGGTTTTTAAGAATTTTCCCCGTATTATCCGAACTGGCATCATCCACTGTTATGATTTCAAAATTTTTGTAAGTCTGTTTTGAGAGATATCTTATTGTTTCCTCTATGCAGTCTTCCTCGTTATGGCAGGGTATAAGAACGGAGACAAACGGAGAGTCGGGGCCTTCGTCAATGGTTTTGCGGGGAGTGTTATCCCTGAAAAACTGGAAAATGATTGTCCCGAATATCCAGACAAATGCCATGGTCATGGGATAAAAATATATGAAATCAAGGATATAATCCATTTACCTGTCCTTTTTTCAGAGGAAAATCCTCCACTGATATAACCGTTCTTATTTCTTTGGCTTCTGGCTCGTTGACAGTGTAATCATCCGGATAGTACGCTATGTTGTACGCACCTTCCGCAAGCAATGCCCTTAACCAATCTACAACTTTTTCCGTGGAAATCCATTCGTCTTTTTCCCAATTATAGGTCTGTACCTTGAAAACCGTTTTTTCCATCGCGCCTGGATATTTTTTTGCCGCCTTCACGAGAGAACGCAGCCAGCGTTCAGGGAAGAATACTCCTTCCATCCTGGGGTATGCCATTATTACCGTGTAGTCATAATGCTCAAGGCATTTCTCATAATTCTGGGAAAACCATTCTTCACTTTCCGGTTCGGACAGGACAGGCGCGTATATTGTACGGGCGAAAAGAGCTGTAGGGCGCTGAAGCAGGACTTTCTTTTTAAGTTTTTCAGTAAGTTCGATGAGTTTATCTGTTTTAAGATCGGTCCACTTGTTTTTCTGTTCGTCAGTGAGTTTGCCGAAGGGAATATTTTCATCGCCCGTTATCTTTTTATATTCTATCAGCGCTGCCGGGCTGAAATCTTCCGCATCGTTGAGATATCCGTCGTCCTGAAAAATGATGCCGTCGATAATGGATTTTTTCGCGAGGTCTTCGTAGAGCGTTTCCAGTTTTGCGACGGTGTCCGGGCTGAAAGGCGAAAGACGGTTCTGGTACCATGCGCCGGAGAACTGTTTTTTACCATCCTTGAATTCCATTATGCGCAATCTGTCGTTTTCATTTTTATCGGGGAGGCATATACTGAGCATCGGCATCCATGCGTAAACCTGTATTCCCCTTATGCTCAACGCCCTTGAGACCCTGTTAAAGAGGTCGGTCTTCATGGGAAGGACGCTGTTCGGAAAATATACTGATTTTATATTGCCGTCGGCACCGTCGTCAGAGAATGCCTGCAAGTAAACGGCGGAAGGGTATATCCTGTAAATTCTTTCGATGAACGCGTCTAGATTTTTCGCCTGTATCTCAGGATTACTGTCATAGATAAGGTCAAGATCGGCTTGTATTATTCTCAGGCGTTCCGGGTAGAGAAAAATCTTCTTGAATTCTTTGACGAAGAAATCTATTGAGGGATTTTCCACCAGCATATGCCTTGGCACCGCGGTGATTTTTCTCACGTCGGCGAGTCCGTCATCAAGAGTCAGCATCATTTCAAAACCCGTTTTTTTTGCCTCTTCTATGGCGATGCCTGTATATCTGCCGAAAGGCCAGACCAGGACTTTGGGGTATTTCCCTGTTTTTTCCTCTATGGTTTTCCGTGAGGTCTCAAAGTCATCATAGAGCCTTTTTTTATAGGCCTTTTCATTTTCATAAGATCCGGCAAGCGGATTATATATTCTTGTGATGATGGCGGGGGCGGTATTGCCCTGCGGGTTGCACTGAAAAGCCTGGTGCATATTGCATGAATGACTTGCAATCTCGACGATTCCGCTTTCGGAGAGTTCCTTTATCTGTTTCCATGTCATGAAACCGTGCGTGTATTCGGGATCATCGGGCGGGTTGTCAAGCCAGCTTGAAACCACGGCCAGCACGCAGGGATATCCGTAAAGTTTCAGGAGCGGAAAAACATTTTCATAAAAACTTTCATATGCGTCATCGAAGGTCAGAAGGACGGCTTTTTCCGGGAGCGTTTTTTCACCTTTTGACGCTTTTATTATATCGTCGGCGCTGACGAAATGACAGCCGTAATCACGCATGAATTCAAGTTGCCTGGTCAGAGAAAAAATATCAACCCCGTACTTATCAAGGTTTAATCTTGTCGGTACGTCATGATAGCACAAAACCATGAATTTCCCTCCGCTCCACGTCGCGGGAGGCGTTTCAGGAAAAGTATCATATTCCTCTTCGCCGCCGCTTCGCGGGGAGAGAAGGAGCAGGAGCGAAAAGAGCAGGAATTTCCATCCGCATAATTTTATATTTTTCATCTTAGAAATGAAAAATAAAAGATGAGAATACACTGAAACCATAAGATTTATCCCCGTCATAATTTGTTCTGTTGCCCGTAACACCCGCCAGAAAGCTGATGGTATCTGTTATTGTCCACTCCTGTTCATATTTTACGTATCCGGCGAATTCCGCGGACTGTCCTTTTTCAAACTCCACGCCGGGCGCTACATAAAGCCTGTCTGTTATTGAAAATTCATAATTTCTATACCAGAGGTGCTCAACATATGGTACCAGATAGACTGTCGCGTTATATCCGGGACTGTAATATACAGTATCAGTTTTGGAATTGAAAGAAAGGGCCTCTTCAAGGGCGACATGAAATTTCCAGTTTGCCGAGGAGCTTAAGAGTTTATCCTGTTTTGCCGAAAGAGTGGTCATTATATTGTGGTCTGAAAGAAAGAGCTGATCAAATTTTATTTCGGCTTTGAAGTCTTCGCTGTATCTGTACTTCACTTCAGCATAGTATTCCTGTCCGTAGCCGTCATCCAGATATATCCATGCGGGGGCGTTCAGACTGTATGAATTATAGTTCAGGTTGACAGTCCAATGGTCATCGGGTGTGTAGGATATTCCGGCCTGTCCGCCGGGATGTTTTCCCTGGTAATCTATGGAGCCTGCGCCCATTATGGTCAAATCTCTGCAAAGCCTCCAGTCAAAGCCCACCGCATTCCTGAATACTTCCTTTGAATTGGGAATTTCATCGTCCTGAAGTCCTCCTTTCAAAACGTGCATCCAGACTGTTTCAACATATACTTTTCTGTGAGGAAATATGGGCTGTTCAAGGCGTTGAGAGAGAGTAAAACCGTCAGCCTGGTTCTGCTGCTGCGAATATGCAAAATTAATTGTTTCCGTGCGCATGTCGTCAATTTCAAATTTGCGGTTCAGTTTCTGAACATCAAGGTCATTTGGGTTATGTTTCAAAAGATCTTTTGCCATATCTCTTGCTTTTTCTCCATCGTCGTTTTTGTCCATAGCATAGGATAAGCCGATTTTCGCCGACTTGTCTTCGGGATCGGTGGAGGCCGCTATCTGGAAATCCTCCAGCGCCAGCCTGGGCCAGTCCCGGTAATAATGCAGATATGCCTGCGCGGTGCGGACGTTTGTATTGAAAGGTTCTTTCCGGAGCAGGTCCTTCAGATAGTCTTCCGCTTCCGAAAGCTTATCCTGAAATATCAGCCACCAGGCTTTTTCCGTCAGCAGCACGTTATAGTCCCAGTTTTTGACGTCGACCCCTCTCTGTATTCTGTAGGGCTTTACCACTTTTTGAAGCTCGTCCAGAATTTTTCCGGCATCCTCAAAACGCTCCAGCTCTATCAGCGTATAATAAATTGACATTTTAAGCACGAAGTTTTCAGGGTATTCGCCAAGGCCGAGTTCCGCTTTTTTTTTCTCTACTTCCTGATAGAGTTTCAAGGCTTCCTTGGGTTTTCTGAAATAGAGTTTTGCGTCCGCGGCAGCCTGAATTACCCAGTAGGGAGGATTTGCTTTTTCTTTCATGAGCGCGTCATAATCGGCGATGATTTTTTTCATTTCCTTCATCTGCCGTGTAACTATGAACTTGTCATATCTGCTGCGGGACATGAAACTTTCGGAGGGTTCCGATGACGCCATGCTTATATTTCTTTCCAGAAGGTTTTCCGCGTCTTTTGATTCAATGCGTGATATTCTTGCCGCCGCCTCGTCTCCAAGTATCTTTTCCATGAGGGCCCTGGATACTTTATCATTTGACTGTTTTATTTTTTCAAGCGCCAGTCCTGGCGCGCCTATTCCGCTCAGAATACGATATTTTTCATCGACGGCCTTGTTTCCGCCTGGAAGCTTTGTAATTTTATCATAGTACTGATATGACTGCAGGAATTTATCAAGTCCTTCCAATGCTTCGGCTTTGCAATAGAGCGCTTCAATGTTTTCAGGTTCCTTCAGCAATGCCATGTCAGCGAGTTTTTCAGCTTCTTTCCAGTTTTTTTTTCTTATCATAATTTTAGACATACCTGTGAGCGCTCCGGCATTGCCGGGTTCTATTTGCAGGGCTCTATCATATTCGGCTTTTGCTTCATCAAACTTTTCCATTTCGAAATAAGCGTTTCCGAGAATCACTCTCACTCCGGCTTCATCCGCGCCCATCAGTCTTTTTCTTTTTTCGACGAACTGAATGGCTTCCTGTATTTTTCCGTCTTGTATCGTTGAGACGAGAAAACCAAGCAGCGCGATTTTATTTTCAGGTTCTTTTTCCAGTATTTTCCGGTAAAGTTCAGCGGCTTTCCCGGGGGCCCCTGTTTTTCTGAGAGAGTTTCCTACGGCATCCTGCACATAAACCGGACAATTATAATCTTCCGGAAGACTCTTATAAGCCTCTATCGCCTCTTTGTACATTCCGCTCCATGACAGTATCGTGATGTAATCATTCATTATTGAAAGGTCCCCGCTATTTTCTTTCAACGCCCTTTCAATCAGCGCGAGAGCTTCCTTAGTCTTTCCTTCCCTGGCTTTTTTCACCGCGGTTTCTTTGAGGGTTTCCGCAAATATTTTTCTTAGTGATTTAGTTTCTTCGGGATATTTTTTAATGCGTTCGTCTATGAAGCTCTCGGCCTTGTCGAAATTTCCGGAAGCCGCCAGGAGGGAGGCGACACCGAGAGCGGCGTCAGCCCTGGAATTATCTTTATTCAGAATATCCGAATATGCCTGAAGCGCCTTATCATATTCTGAATTCCTGCGATATGATTTTGCCATTTCAGGAAATACGTAATCAGGTATTTTGGACGCGGGCGGGAGCGACTCGAAAAGCTTTAGTGCCTCCTTGTCTTTCCCGGCCCATGAAAGCGCGGTAATACGGTCGTAAAGTATTTTAATGTTTTTCTTATCCAGTTCATAAGCGCGGGCAAAAAGATTATCCGCGTTTTCGAATTTTCCCTCTCTTGCGAGAGTTACGGCTTTTTTGCGCATGGCTTCGGCAATCAGAGGGGTGAATTCCTTTTTCAGTTCTTCCGTCTTCAGGCTTTTCAGGGCCTCCTCGAATTTTTCCGATAAAATGAGAGATTGCGTCTCTATCTCCGATGTCTTCGGATTTTCCGTCTTAGCGTCCGGTACTTTTTCGGTGTCATTAGAAGCCACCGCCTCCCTTTCCCCGCGGATTGTTTCTGTCAGGAGGGGATTGAACTCTTTTCTCAAATCCTCGGTTTTCATCATATCAAGAGCGTCTTTGTATTTTCTCATGCAGATGAGGGATTTTATGAGTATGCGCAGAGCGTTTTCGTTTTCTGGATTTTTTGCGAGAACTTTTCTTGAAAGAATTTCGGATTTTTCAAAATTTCCGAGCATCTCAAAAGATTTTGCGGTATTAGTGAGAACGTATTCAGGAATATCGGTCCCTTCAGGGATTTTATCGAAGAGCTTTACGGCCTCCTGATATTTTCCGGCCCATGAAAGAATCACTATTCTGTCGAAAAGCAGAGACATATCACTGCTGTTTTTCCGAAATGCTTCTTCAAGTATTTTATCGGCTTCCGCGAATTTCCCTTCTCTCCCGAGTTTTACGGCTTTTGCGTGCATAATTTTTATTTTGGCGTTTTTCAGCCATGGGGCTTCGGGTATCTGCTTTGTCATTCTTCCGTACAATCTCAAAGCTCTTTCAATATAGCCGCCGTCTATACAGGCATTTAAAAGAAGTTCCGCGATTTCCGTATTTTTCGGGTTTTTCTGAAGGAGCTCTTCAAATTTCAGTACCGCGTCCCTGTATTTTCCAGTTTTACAGAGACATTTTGCGGTGATGATACCGATATAGTCGGGGGTTTTGTATTTGGGAGGGAATTTTCTGGAGGCTTCAAGGGCTTCCGAATACCTGTCAGCCATATAAAGTATGACTATCTTTTCGCAGATTACCACGGGATTATCGCGGCTTTTTCTCAGGGCTTCATCTATAAGGGCCAAAGCCTTGTTATAATTGCCTTTTTTCGCTTCGATTAACGCCTCTTTTCTCTGTGAGTCAAGAGTGTTTCTCAGCAAATCATCAATAACGCCTGCTTTCATCTCAAGAGATAAAATAATACAGCAGAACGACAGGCAAAATGTCCTCAGAATTAACAATATCATAAAGCGCATTATATCCTTGTGGGTTGTTACCCTTTTGCGCGCCTGCTAAAATACAGGCAATAAGCTTCGATTCAAACACTTGAAGAAAAATCACAGTCTGAAATTTGAAAAAGCCTTAGTCCAAAGTATCATATCTCAAGATGTCATTTCCAGTAAAAATAATAATTGTCGGGGCTGGTCCTGCCGGGCTCATGGCCGCTGTCGCAGCGGCCCGTAAAGGTGTCCGGGTTACAGTTCTCGAACTTCTTCACGCTCCCGGACGCAAACTCCTGGCCAGCGGAGGCGGGAAGTGCAATATTACAAATATCCTCTCCGAAGCGCGCTTCGCGGAAGCTTTCGGCAGGCAGGGGCGCTTTATTCTTCCGGCGTTGAAACTTATGAACTCTCAGGCCCTGCGTGATTTTTTCCGTTTAAGGGGGGTCGATACTTTTTCAGAGGATGGCTTCCATTTCTTCCCCGTATCAAACAAGGCGTCGGATGTTCTGAAAGCGCTTACTGATGAATGCAAAAAGCTCAATGTGGAAATCCGTCCTGAAACAAAGGTCAATGACCTGCTCTTTGAAAACGGCATCCTTACAGGTGTATCGACAACGGGCAGTGTTTTCAATGCCGGAAAAGTGATCATAGCCTCAGGCGGCAAGGGCTATCCCGCTCTGGGCGCCACAGGTATCGGTTACAAACTTGCGGAACAGGCCGGGCATTTTATAGTCGAACCCGTTCCCGGGCTGGTGGGCTTGCGGACAGTTGAAAGCTGGCCTTTTTCCTGCAAAGGCGTTTCGTTTCCGGCGGTTTCAGTAAGCATCAATTTCCCCGGGATGAAAGGTGTTAAATCCAAAGGCGAACTGCTTTTCACGCACAGAGGAATTTCCGGTCCCGCCGTCATTGATATTTCCGGTGAGCTCAATCATCTGCTGCGTTCGAATCCGGAGATAGGGCTTTCGGTCAATCTTTTCCCGGATTTTACAAAAGACAAATGGCTTGAGCTGTTCTCCGAATGGCAGAAGCGCGAAGGCAGAAAGCATATACGCAATCTTCTTTCGCGTTATATGCCGCACTGTGTTTCGGATGTTCTCTGCGGGATTGCCGGAGGCGTTGGCGATGTGAACGCGGCGGAATTCAAGCTCGTCCAAAGGCAGAAACTGGCTGATTTGCTCCTGGCCGTGCCGTTGAAAATTAACGGTTCTGAAGGCTTCGGCAAGGCAATGGTTACGAGGGGCGGGGTGGCACTCAAAAAAATCAATCCCGATACTCTGGAAAGCCGTCTTGTAAAAGGTCTTTTTTTCGCGGGTGAAGTTCTTGACCTTGATGGTCCGTGCGGCGGTTATAATCTCCAATGGGCCTTCTCCAGCGGTAATCTCGCAGGTACAAGCGCGGCGGAGGATTAAAGCAGGCCTACGGCTTCTTTTACTTTTTTCATGGTCAGTTCGGCTTCGTTCCAGGCTTTTTCGGCGCCGTCCGCGAGGACTTTATTTACATATCCCATATCGTTCAGAAGTTCTTTTCTGCGCTGGCGGTACGGGGCAAAATATTCATGAAGAATATCGAAAAGGGCCATTTTAGCGTGTCCGTAGCCGAAGCCGCCGGAACGGTATTTGTTTTCCATTTCCTTTATCTGCTCTTCCGAAGCGAAAAGGCGATAGAGCGCGAAGATATTGCATTTATCGGGATCTTTGGGGTCATCCAGGCCTTTGGAATCGGAAACAATGCTCATGACTTTTTTCTTGATGGCTTTTTCATCGCCGAAAATCTCAATGGTATTGTTGTAACTCTTTGACATTTTCTGTCCGTCGGTGCCCGGCACTATCGCCACGGTTTCCCTTATTCTCTCTTCAGGAATAGTAAATATTTCGCCGTACGCGTTATTGAAGCGCAGAGCTATGTCCCTGGTGATTTCCACATGCTGTTTCTGATCTTTTCCGACGGGAACGATGTTTGAGTTGTAAATCAGTATGTCGGAAGCCATGAGAACGGGATATGAAAAGAGGCCGTTATTTGGAATAAAGCCGTGCGCAATCTTATCTTTGTAACTGTGCGCCCTTTCCAGAAGGCCTACGGATGTGGAACAATTGAGTATCCAAGTGAGTTCCGTTACCTGAGGTATGTCCGACTGTCTGAAAAAAACAGTTTTTTCAGGATCAATCCCGCAGGCAAGAAAATCGACGGCTACCCCTATAATCCTTTCTCTCAGATCATCCGGAGTGGGGAGCGTGGTAAGGGAATGCAGATCGGCGATGAAAAGAAAAGTCTCTCCATCGTTCTGCAGTTCAATGGCAGGCTTCATCATTCCGAAATAATTTCCGATATGCAAAGTGCCGGACGGTTGTATTCCTGAAAGTATTCTCATAAAAAATCAGTATAAATCTTCCATTAATTTCTGAAGCCGTTTAACTTTTTCCTCTACCTTCTCTACGAAGGGGTCGTTTACGTCGGGCTTCTTATATTTCTTCACGAATTTCTTCAGAATGGCGATATCTGTCTGAAGCTCTGTTTTCGTTTCATATTTCTTTTTCACGCGGAGTTCGTCGAAAGCCTCTGCCGAAGACAATTCCCTGTTAGGGTCACTCTTTGCCAGGGCGGCCTGGGCCGGTGTTTGTACGGGTTCTGGTTTTTTCTGTTGTTGCACCATTGTTTTCGGGGCGGATACTGCAGGCTGTTGTATAGATTTTCTGCCTTTAAGCATCATCGACATGCCGAAGAAAATAGCGAGTGCTGCAACAGTGACAATAATACCTATGAGGAGGTAAATTTTTTTCTTTTTCGCCGTTTGCAGCCTCATCAGATTTGTCATTGTAAGGTGAGCAGGTACCGGATCGGCTGTTGTGTTGTTTGTCGGGCCGGTGCCATTTGCAACCTCGGTGATTCCGTTCGCGCTTTTGGGACCTGACGGTTTGATGTCTGACGGTTTGCGCTTTTTACCCGGGAGCGGCGGGAGTCCTCCGCGTGCCGGAAATTTGCTTTTTCCTGGAACGGTTTTCTTTATTCTTTCCACCCGTTCTTCAGATTTTTTAGTTATCTCATCCTGCTTTTTCTGATCTTCAATTTCCTCATTTTTCGTTTTTTCTTCAAGCTTTTCAATTTCAGCTTTCTTCTCTTCGAGCTTTTCTATTTCGGCTTTTTGTTTTTCTTGCGTTTCTTTCTCCGTATCGGTTTTTACCGCATCGGTTTTTTCAACGGCAAGCTTCTGACTGTCCTCAAGCGCCTTCTTCTGTTTTTCAATTTCCTCGCGTTCTTTGCGCAGTCTTTCTTCCTCTGCCTGGCGCGATTTTCTTTTCAGCTCGAGTTCTTCGAGTTCTTTCTTCTGTTTTTCAATTTCCTCACGTTCTTTCTTCAGTTTCTCTATTTCTTCCTGTTCCTTCATTTTCAACTGAAGCTCTTCGAGTTCTTTTTTCTGTTTTTCAAGTTCCTCGCGTTCTTTGCGCAATCTTTCCTCTGCTTCTTTCTGGGCTTTTTCGCGCTTGAGCCTTTCCTGGGTTTCCTTTTCTTTGCGCAGGCGCTCTTCTTCTTCGAGTTTTTTTCTTTTGGCCTCTTCCTGTTCTCTATGGATACGCTCCATTTCGATCTGCCTCTGGCGTTCTATCTGTTCCTGTTCCCTGCGTATGCGCTCTTCTTCTTCGAGTTTTTTTCTTTTGGCCTCTTCCTGTTCTCTATAGATACGCTCCATTTCGACCTGCCTCTGGCGTTCTATCTGTTCCTGTTCCCTGCGTATGCGCTCCATCTCAATCTGCCTCTGGCGGTCTATCTCTTCCTGTTCTCTGCGTATGCGCTCCATTTCAAACTGCCTCTGGCGCTCTATGTCTTCCTGTTCTCTGCGTATGCGCTCCATTTCAAACTGTTTTTGTTTTTCGAGGAGTTCTCTTTCCTGGCGCATTCTTTCAAATTCGTTTCTTTGCTTTTCGAGCTCTTCGCGTTCTTTGCGCAGTCTGTCATCAGCACCCTGAGGAGGGGGATAGGAGAACGGCCTTGGTTGCGGCCCTGTACGGGAAGGGACGAGCGGCGCGCTTTTTGTTTGCATAAAAGGGGCACTTTTAGCAGTCATCGGCGAACTTTTAGTTGAAGACGGTATTCCTATGGAGGGGACGCCTGAAGAAAATATGCCGATATCTACGGGCCTTGCGACTTTTACTTGTTTGTACTCTGTGATCTGATCTTTCGAAATAGCTATTGTGGGAGTGTTTTCCTCGTCAAAAGTTTTCTGTTCGTCATCAGATATCCTGCTTGTATCTGTCAATGCCTTGTGCAGATGGGGCATTTTTTTATCAAAAGGATACATTTTGCCGCCGCACTGAGGGCAGTCAAACTCTTCTATATATTCTTCCAATTCTCCTATGACGCCGCATTTCCGGCATTTAAGTTCATAAATAGTCGGGGGGGCTTGTTCCTGAACTCTCTGTGTCTGTCCCATCGAAGCGTTGTTTGCCGGTCTTGAGACAGGTATGCCTACAGGTATTGATGGCTGTGCCTGCTTGATGGGGGCGGCGGCAGGCGCGGGTTTAGCTATGGGCCTGGCAGGAGCGGCGGCAGGCTTTGCCGCGGAAAAAGTAAAATTCTTTTTAGCCCCGGATACAGATCCGCCTTTTTTAATAAACTTAGCCATATTTTCAGCAGCTCCCAAGCAAATATTTGTTTAGTTTCCAAGCCTCTTTTTTACTGTAATAAAACACTCGATATCGTTTATTTCTGTTTTAACGGAACCGTCAGCTGCCTGTCCTTCTTCCAGAACAACGGCAAGGGTTTCGTTGCATATATAGTCACTGAAATTCCTGATAGACGGACTATACTCCTTATCTACAGAATAATACAATTCTATCCTGTCTGCAACTTCAAAATCAAGTTCTTTTCTTAAATTTTGCACCTTGCTTACGAATTCTCTCGCAAATCCTTCTTCTCTGAGTTCAGTGTCAAGCTTTGTGTCGAGCGCTACTGTAATGCCTGAACCGGTGGACACGCAGATGCCTTCCTTCTCTTCTCTCTGGATAAGAAGGTCGTCCTGAGTGAATTCAAATTCCAGTCCGGAGGAAAATTTGACGGCGACTTTTCCGCCCTGCATAAGCGAATTGACCTGCGAACTGTCAAGGCCGGATAGGAGCCCTGGAGCTTCTTTCATATCCTTGCCGAGCTTCGGGCCGAGCGTTTTGAAATTGGGCTTGACCTTGCAGGTGACAAGCTTGGATTCGTCCGTTTCGAATTCTATATTTTTAACATTGAGTTCTTCGGAAATTATTTCTGCCGTCTCACGAAGCATTTTTTCTATTTCCGGCCCATGCGCCACAATAACAGCTTTGCGCAGAGGCTGGCGGACTTTCAGTGAATGCTGTGTCCTCAGAAAACGCCCGAGTGAAACAGCGTTCATCGTGGCATCCATCTGTTTTTCCAGATAAACATCTCTCCTGGCCTTTTCCGAACTCGGAAAATCGCAGAGGTGGACAGACTCCGGCATTTCCGGCGTCCTGAGATTTCTGTATATTTCCTCAGTGATAAAAGGAATAAAGGGGGCGGCCGCTTTCGCGAATGTCAGAAGCGCGTAATGAAGGGTCTGATAAGCGTTCTGCTTGTCGGAGTCATTCTGGCTTTTCCAGAATCTTCTTCTGCTTCTCCTTATATACCAGTTTGTGAGGTCTTCAATGAATTTTTCAAAACGGTTCGCGGCTTTCTGCAGATTGTAGGAGTCCATTTCATTTTCTATTTCCTCCACCATCTGGGAGAGGGATGAGAGTATCCACCTGTCGAGAGGATTAGGCGGGTTCTGAGGGCCTTTGGCTTCGCCTTTTTCAGGCTCCCACTTGTCCACTCTGGCGTAAGTTACAAAGAAGCTGTAGGAATTCCAAATCGGAAGCATTACGCTTTTCAGCATATCTTTTACGCCTTCTTCGGAAAATTTCAGGTCTTCCGCCCTGACTACCTGGGAACTGAGCAGGAATAAGCGCATGGCATCGGCCCCATAGGTGTCAAATATATGTTTCGGGTCGGGGTAATTCTTTTTACGCTTTGACATTTTCTGTCCGTCTTCCGCGAGTATAAGACCGTTTACCACGACATTTTTGAATGCGGGCTTGTCAAAAAGCGCCGCGCCGAGTACTACGAGCGTATAAAACCAGCCCCTTGTCTGGTCGAGTCCTTCCGCTATAAAATCGGCGGGGAAGTTCTCCTCGAAATGTTTTTTATCTTCAAACGGGTAATGCCTCTGCGCATAGGGCATAGCTCCGCTTTCAAACCAGCAGTCCAGTACTTCGGGTACTCTTTTCAGGGGCGCTTTGCCTGTAGGCGAAGCTATTTCGAGGTCATCAACGAAATGTTTATGTATGTCGGTTATTTTCCGGCCTGTGAGTTTTTCCAGCTCGGCAACGGAACCCGCGCAGATCGTTTCACCGCTTTCCTTGTTTCTCCATATAGGGAGAGGGCAACCCCAGTAACGGTTTCTGCTTACTGCCCAGTCTCTCGCGTTTTCCAACCATTTCCCGAAACGTCCATCCTTTATATGATCAGGCATCCAGTTTATCTGACTGTTCGCTTTAAGCATTTTTTCTTTCAGCAGGTCAATCCTGACAAACCATGTGGAAACAGCCCTGTAAATCAGAGGCGAATCATCTCTCCAGCAGTGCGGATAATTATGCAGGATTGTGCCTCTGTGAATTAATTTTCCCTCATTTTTAAGGCGCCTTATTATGTCTTTGTCCGTATCTTTCACGTAGCGTCCGACATAGTCTGAAACAGGCTCTGTGAAACAGCACTCCTCGTCTATCGGACATACTTCCGGTATGTTGTTTTCTTTGCCGGCGGCGGCGTCGTCTTCGCCAAACCCGGTCGCGCAGTGAACTATCCCCGTACCGTCTTCGATGCTCACAAACGGCGCGGTTATTATCCTGAACGCTCCCTTTTCAGAAAGCTTTTCAAAATACGGGAAAAGAGGCACGTATTTTTTTTCTTTGAGCTCCGTACCTTTGAAGCGGCTTATGATTTCCGGCGGATTATCTTTATAATATACCGGCATTCTGGCTTCGGCGAGAATGAAATATCTTTCTCCGTCCTTTACCTTTACATAATCTATGTCCGCGCCCGCCGCAAGCGCCATGTTTGACGGCAGAGTCCAAGGAGTGGTTGTCCACGCCAGAAAGTAAGTGTCTCTGTCCTCTACGCTCTGGAATGCCACTGTTATGGCCGGGTCACTGACTTCGGCGTAGCCCTGATTTGCCTCAAAATTTGAAAGCGGCGTTGAACAGCGCGGGCAGTACGGCAGTATTTTGTAGCCTTCGTAAATCAGGCCGTTGTCCCATAGTTGTTTGAATACCCACCAGATGGATTCCATGTATTTCAAGTCCATTGTCCGGTAGCCGCGCTCGAAATCGACCCATCTGCCCATCCTGTGGACAATCGTTTCCCATTCTTTGGTGTATCTCAGTACGATTCCGCGACAGGCCTCGTTGAATTTGCCTATCCCAAATTTTTCGATTTCCTTCTTCCCGGAAAGATTCAGTTCTTTTTCCATTTCGTATTCGACGGGCAGCCCGTGGCAGTCCCAGCCGAAGACGCGGTCAACAGAGTTTCCGCGCATCGTCTGATATCTCGGCACCACGTCTTTGATTGTACCGGCGAGCAGATGCCCGTAATGCGGGAGCCCCGTCGCAAAGGGGGGGCCGTCATAAAAAATAAATTCTTTTTTACCTTTGCGTGTTTCGAGGGATTTTTTAAAAGTTTTATTATCATCCCAAAACTTGAGTATTCCGGTTTCAAGTTCTGGAAATTTTACCTGAGAGTTTACTGCTTTAAACATTTTTTCATGACCATTGATTATTTAATTTTTCTTGTTTTCTATAATATTTCTTTCAAAAAACTATTATTATTTCATCTTTCCCGCCGCAAGCGAAGCTGAGCGGCGGTACGAAAAAAACAAAGCTTTTTCTCGGAGTGCAGGTACCCTACCTGCCTTCCATCCAGTTGCTTTTCAGCGCGCAGGAAGAAATTTTGGAATACGGGACCCGGATTTTTCTGATACTGTCCACGTCTCCTGCCGTTTCTATTTCAATCGCTTCCGCCATTACATTCACTATCCTGGACGCTTCCACTATCCTGCCGTCTTTGAAATCTATCATGAACGGTCCATTGAACTCGCCGTTCTCATCAGTCGCCAGCGACGTAAAATAATTCTGGTTGAATTCCTGAGCGTCGCTTTGTGTGTTTTCCTGAACTGGCGGAACTGCTGTTTCAGTCTCAGGCGCTTGAGCGTCCTCCGTTTTCGGCTTTAACAGCGCGGCAAAAGGGTCGTTCGCTATTTTTTCATTCAGGGCATCCGTCAGGCGTTTGCTTTCGATTCCCCTTTTTTCTTTTTCTATATCTTTTGGCGGCCTGTAATCCTCATTTGGAGCAGGGATGAAGTAATAAATTGCCGCAGGATAAAAATAAGGAAAACATATTCCCCCGATAAAATGTAGAAATCTACTTTTCTCCTTCATTTCCGCCACGGTTGCGGCCATGAAAGCGCTTCCCAGAAGAAACACCAGGACTAGAAAACATACTATGATGATAGGGATGGACGGGGAAATATGACATGCCATTGTGAATTTCACCCAATGTACGATAAAGGTGAAAACAGCTTCAAGCACACTGGTAACAACTTCCCACAATATTTTGAAATCCCGCATAAATCCTTTCCCGCTAATGCCATCTGTAATTGATTAAGGCAAAGCCATATAAAAATAAAAGTAAATGGTAAAATACAACTTCAAAGATGAAAAATCAATGAACGAATTACGTTTTCTTTTTTCATTCAGTGTCTTCCGCCGTTACGGATACTATGGTTGCGATGTGATTAAATAAAATATCGGATTTCTTTTTCAGATAAAGCGCGGTTTCCAGATGTTCCCTGAGCAGTTCAATGCGTTTTTCCCTGTCCATTCTGTGGTAGAAGTCGTTAAGGTCTTTTGCGTCTTCCTTAAATTTTGCGGATTCTTTTTTCATTGCGAGTCTCCTTCCCATTTTGATTTGTTGTAGATTTCGCGGAAGGAATCTGCGCATAAAAAAAAGGGCACAATTCCGCTCCGCACTCGTCTCAAGGTACTGGCATACCTCCTAATGAATACGGAAGAATTGCGCCCAGTGTTATACTGGACGCAAACTTCAACATTGTTTCATTAGATTAAAAACTGCCAGTTTTGTATGAGACGAAACATTTGTCGAAAATCGTCAAAATTTTTATTTTAGAAAGCTGCACCTCCGTGCTTTTAACTATTATTTACTTTAACATGAACTCTGTTTAAATCAATTGATTTTTGGCGAGGTCGGCTGGGAAAAGCAATTTTCTCAAAAGTGAGTTCAAAATTCTTGAAAATCTCCACGCTTTTTAACTTTTTCCCAAAATTCTTTGCAAATTTCAGCATTTTTTGTTTGACGCTTTTTTTATTGGTATGAAGGGCGCTGTTTGGCGCGGAATTTATAAAACAATAAAAAAGATTCTGTTGCAATGAAGTGAGCAACAGTACGGAAAAAACGGAGTTTTTTCACGGAGTGCAGGTACCCTACCTGCAAAAAAACAAAAAGGAGGGACTGAAAATGTCCAACACGACCAGAATGATCGGAAAAGTTACCACATCAGCAACTAAAAACGGAGTAAGCTACAGGGCCACTTATCTGGTGGCGGAACACGAACTTCACATCTATGAGCCTGGAATTTATGACAAGGCTTTATGGGCGCCGGGAGATTGTGTTGTTACGAGTTACACGAGAGAAGCCGCCGGACCGAGGTGGTTGGTTACCATCAACGCCGCTCCGCGTGAAGAAGGGCTATGGAGCTTTCAGCACGGGTAACGCGAATGATTTTGTCGAAAAGAGCTATGACTACTTTGAAGTCTATTTTCACGCCTCATGGTGGGGAGCGAGAAAGGCCAGCACAAATGACTCGAATTCAAAACTTCTCAATATAAACGGAGAACCCTGCGGAGTCGGCGATTTCCTTTTCAGGAACGCAAGTAAGACGAGCAAGGGCAGCGCGGATTATTCAAGATCTCCCTTTGTAACGTCAGGAACTGAAATAAGCAATGCCATAATAGACCTGCCGATTCGGACAATGATTTATTCATGTGTTTACTATAGCAGAAACAACATAAACAGCTATGTGGATTTCAAGGGAGTGAACGGCGGTTTTTCCTCGAAATGCAGGCCCGCTGAAATCAACGTCGGCAAATGGAAAGCCATTGACCAGACTTTGCGTAACACAATAGATAAAGACGGTAAAATTTGGGTTAGAATTGCCAGAAAAATGGTACTCGCGCCTTTTGATTTAAAATGGGACCCCGATAAAAACGGCGGTACTTGGAAATGGTAGCAGGACGAAGTCCTGCACCCCGTGAAAATCCTTTCGGATTTTCCGAACTGCTCCTCAGCTTCGCTTGGAGCAGAATAAGAGGGGGGGGCTTAGTTTGCCCCCTTTTCGCAACGAAGTGAGCGAAAATAATAAAGCCCCCTTCGGGGGTTGTATTTAACTAATAAAGATGCTATAATAGATAAGGAAACAGCTATAATGGATAAAACTTTTGACACTATGACGTTTGAAGAAATCTCCGCGATTTGTAAAGCGGATGAAACTCCAAAGTATCAGGAACCTTGCTGGCTAAGACCTGAACCGTGTGTTCCGCGTCCGGAACCCTGCGTCCTGCGGGAAGAACCCTGCCGACCTGTTCCGAGACCGTGCGTCCCGCTAAACGAACCATGCAACAGATTACGTGCCTCCGCTAATTCATACAGCGGAGCAAATTTTTACAGATGTCCACATTCTAATCCCAGTCCTGAAAAGACTTCCGCTGAAATCGCTCTGGATAAAATCAATGAACTCAGAAAGATCGCCATAAAATATGTTAGAGCGGTAAAACTCATATGGGACAAGAAAATTCCCAAACCCCCCAAGACCAGCAGTATGCTCAGAACAAGGGCGAACTGGGCATTAATGACATGGTATTGGTTTTATGAGGAACTTGATGATACCCAAAACTTCGGGAAAAATACACCAGAATCTTACGATATTGCCCATTCTTACGCAATGCGGGAGGTAATAAAGGAATATTACAGAACAGGAAAAATTCCCAAAGAATGGGGATTTACAGGAGCTGGGACTGCCACATGGGAATATGGTTCGGTAGAATGGTTCATCGGGTCTTTTGAAATACAAAATTTCAAATTGCAGAACGGCATTGCGACTTTTACTGTCTATAATGAATCAACTTGGAAATCTGCCACCCGCCTTCCTCAATCATGGCAGGACTACATAAAGGAACTGACGGGATTTGAAATACACGAGCTTGTCACTTCAGCGCGGAGAGGACAAGTTATTAGAACCAAACTAATACAAGTATTTCCCGGTATAGAACCCTACTTACCGAGAGAGATGCGAAGTATAGGAGGAGACTGGGTGCAAAACTATGAAATCGAAATGAAATGGAGTTTAAAAGATGAAGACGATAAGTAAAATTGGCTTTTTAGTTTTTAGTTTCTTTCTGCTGAACGGATGTGGCTTCAGGGACAAGGAACTTGACGGAAAATACGGGTTGAATTTCAACGAGATCAGAAAAGAGGACCACATACCCTTATTGCCTTCTGAATGGCTTTGCAGCGCATATTTCCCTTTCAGGCAAAAATCCATCGGATGGTTTCCAAAAACATTACAAAAAAAAGGACATGTCGGTAAAAGCGTGTATGTGAATAAAAAAAGGAAGATATACTGTGAGACGGACCTGTATTACTCCGGCAGGATAATAAAAAGCCATGATCCTGACTGTGGTACAGATAACGAGCAAATGTTTATTAAATACTATTTTGACGGTACTGAAAAAAAGGTAATTAAAGTCGTTGCCTATATAATCACAGATGAAAAGCTTCCAGACAAAGGAGACTTAATGGGAAATATTACATTGAAACAGGCAAAAGAGTTTCTTGTCAAATGGGGCATCAAAGTTGAC
>Ga0209417_1003232_pt1 | contig 22414 bp, 21 predicted proteins | sample RifGroF2_FD_184002 | JGI IMG/M metagenome (GOLD analysis project Ga0209417, IMG submission 184002) | Groundwater microbial communities from Rifle, Colorado, USA - Groundwater F2 (SPAdes) (version 2) | ecosystem: Environmental > Aquatic > Deep subsurface > Groundwater | place: Rifle, Colorado... | reverse complement strand
CTTTGGTTGGAGACGTTTCTGTCACTAGCTTAAATTGGTGACATAATTGTGTGACAACGGCTTTGAGTTTTTTGAATATTGTTAGAAACATATTCAAGAAGTTAGCCGTTTATAAAAGACACCATAGTGGTGCCTTTTATATTTTATCAAATTTGTCAAAAGTTGTCTTTTAGGGAATTTCGTAATTCACAGCTCCTCAGAGGTGTACGAGACACCAAGTTCTTCCTTTACAGAGTTTCCAAGATCTATGGTTAGGAATTGGTTCCCCAGCTAAATTGCGCTTGATCCAAAGCTTCCTTGTCGGGCGTGTCGGGGGACACATCCAAAAGAGCTTCGGCCTCCTCACAAGTCTCGGGGATGGTCGGTGTAGAGATGGGGCAGAGCACCACCTTTTCTCCAACCTTCTTTACCCAGCCAGTCCAGACGAAAAGCGCTCCAGTATCGCGCCAATCGTCGAGGGGCAGGCCAGGGAGTTGTCGAGACAACTCCGCCCGGAGAGCATTACTCGCACCAATCTGGAAGAGCTCCTTGGAGGTCAGCTTACGACCCCACAGGAACTCCACCAACGGGACGAGACTCTCCTTAATCCCACCGGGGCAACAGCCGAAAACCGACGCGATCATCCACGGGTCGAAACCCTGAGGATGAGCGGAGACGGCGGTGTTGGGGGTGGGTGGTTTATTTGACATGAGGTCTCCCTTGCGGGATCACCAGACGGGATTCATCCAAGAACGAAGGTGTTCAGGGACAAAATGTCTAGTGGTGGCCGACCTCAGCCGGACACAAAGGGCTTCACCGCGTACCACACGCGGGAGCCCCAAATATTTTCTCAAAAAATTTTGGACGGGGGGGGGGTAAAAATGAACCATCTTCTCCAGAAACACTTCCGGAGGAGAATAAATATACCATATTTTTGACCTTTTGTCAATAATAAAATAAAGAAAAAAAGCCTAAATTAGCAAAAAAACCGTGACTTGATCACGGTTTTTTCTCAATTAAAAAATCCCACTGTTCTGGCGCTGACCTACTCTCGCCCTATCGGACTACCATCGGCCCAGGAGGTCTTAACGGCTGTGTTCGGGATGGGAACAGGTGTGGCCCCTCCGGAAGTAGCACCAGAACAGTGGGATCTTTTTAGAAAATTTTACAAACGAAGATCAGAGAACGCTTGGAATAACAATCTTACAGTGATTGTAGAGCTCGACTTATTAGTACCGCTCCGCTACATGTGTTACCACACTTCCACGTACGGCCTATCAACCTGCTAGTCTCGCAGGAGTCTAATAATGAAGGCTAATCTTGGGATCGGCTTCACGCTTAGATGCTTTCAGCGTTTATCCGAACCGAATGTAGCTACCCGGCACTGCCCTTGGCAGGACAACCGGTACACTAGAGATTCGTCCATCTCGGTCCTCTCGTACTAGAGATGAATTCCCTCAACCTTCGGCGCCCATGGTAGATAGGAGACCGAACTGTCTCACGACGTTCTGAACCCAGCTCGCGTGCCGCTTTAATTGGCGAACAGCCAAACCCTTGGGACCTTCTCCAGCCCCAGGATGCGACGAGCCGACATCGAGGTGCCAAACCGCTCCGTCGATGTGGACTCTTGGGAGCGATCAGCCTGTTATCCCCGGAGTAGCTTTTATCCGTTGAGCTTCCGCCGTCCTATGTCGTACGGTCGGATCACTAACTTCCGCTTTCGCGACTGCGCGACTTGTCTGTCTTGCAGTAAAGCCAGCTTCTGCGTTTGCACGTCCAGCGCGATTTCCATCCGCGCTAAGCTGACCTTTGTAAACGCCTCCGTTACTTTTTGGGAGGCACCCGCCCCAGGTAAACTACCCACCAGCTACTGTCCCAATCACCGGATAACGGCGATCGGTTAGAATTCACGCAACGTAAGGGTGGTGTCTCATTGGCGCCCGAAGGCTCCCACCTACACTGAACATACGAAGTATGAACCCAATAACAAGCTGTAGTAAAGCTTCACGGGGTCTTTTCGTCTAACCACGGGCAATGAGCATCTTCACTCATCTTGCAATTTCACCGAGTCCCTTGTTGAGACAGTCGTCAACTCGTTATGCCATTCGTGCAGGTCGGAACTTACCCGACAAGGAATTTCGCTACCTTAGGACGATTATAGTTATCGCCGGCGTTCATCAGCGCTTCAGTTAGAGGCTGCACCACCTTGCGGTGGATGACCCCCTCCCTTAACGTTCTGACACTGGCCAGGCATCAGCCCCTATATATCACTTTGCAGTTTTGCAGGGACCTGTGTTTTTGGTAAACAGTCGGTTGACGTCTTTCGCTGCGGGTCGCCCCCTCCCGGGGGCAACCAGGCTTTATCCCGAAGTTACAGCCGCTTTTTTGCCGAGTTCCTTAACAAAGGGTTCTCTCGTACGCCTTGGCACATTCACGTGCCCACCCACCTGTGTCGGTTTCCGGTACGGGTTCGTTTTGCCTAACCTTAGAGGCTTTTCTTGACCCTCTTTCCCCTCCCCTTGTCAGTCTTGCGACCAACTTGCGCTTACGCCGAGGTTTGTGACTGGCGGATTTACCTACCAATCGCCTCAGCGCACCCAACGCCATAGCCATATGACGCGGGAGGGTACGGAAAGCGTCCCCTCATCGAAACAAAACGAAGTGCAGGAATATTAACCTGCTGTGCATCGACTACGCCTTTCGGCCTCGCCTTAGCTCCCGACTAACCCTAGGACGATTCTCGTTGCCCAGGAAACCTTGGGTTTACGGCGGACAGGATTCTCACCTGTCTTCTTGCTACTCATGCCAACATTCTCTCTTCGCAACGCTCCACCATGCCTTACGACACGACTTCAGCGCAGATGCGAATGCTCCCCTACCGCTTAATCTTGCGATTAAACCCTCAACTTCGGTACACCATTTAGCCCCGGTACATTTTCGGCGCAAAAAGGCTTGACCAGTGAGCTGTTACGCTATCTTTAAAGGATGGCTGCTTCTAAGCCAACCTCCTGGTTGTATGAGCCTCTTCACCACCTTCTACACTTAATGATGATTTAGGGACCTTAGTTTGAGATCTGGACTGTTTTCCTTTCGACGTATGGAGCTTAGCCCCCATCGTCTGACTGCCGGGAACACGTGTTGGTATTCGGAGTTTGGTTAGGAGGTCTACCTTGCGGCGACCGTCCCATTCAGTGCTCTACCCCCAACACATTATTTACCGACGCTAGCCCAAAAGCTATCTCGGGGAGAACCAGCTATTACCGAGTTCGATTGGAATTTCTCCGCTAACCACAGCTCATCCCCGCGTGTTGTACGGCGCGTGGGTTCGGGCCTTCACGAGCTATTACACTCGCTTCACCCTGGCCATGGTTAGATCACTCGGTTTCGGGTCGTGTGCGTGCCACCTTCTGACTATGTTCAAGGGCTATAGAAGGCATAAAATTTTATACCTCTACGGATCCTTGAACAAAGTCAGAGAACGCGGGTGAACGCTTGCTTTCACTATGGCTTCGCCCCTTAAGGCTTAACCGAGCGACACGCAGCACACTCGTTGGCTCATTCTTCAATAGGAACGCTATCATCCCCCTTCGCCCTTACGGGCTACGGTGGGACTCTAACTCCTTGTAAGCATACGGTTTCAGATACTATTTCATTCCCCTTCCGGGGTTCTTTTAAGCTTTCCCTCACGGTACTGGTTCACTATCGATCAGAACGCGTATTTAGTCTTGCCACATAGTCGCGGCAGATTCCCACAAGATTTCGCGAGTCTCGTGGTACTCAAGAGTGTTTGTAACCGTAACACGAAATATTTCACTTACAGGACTATCACCTTCTGTGGTTTCGCTTTCCAGCGAATTCTGTTATATATCGTGCTAAAGTCGACTTTCGGCAGAAAATCACACAAACATCTTACAACACTTTTTTAGCAACGGCTGCCACCTTTCACCATCCTTCACTCTCCATAAAGAAAAGATCCGGAAGGTTTCACTAAAAAAGTTTGGACTGTTCCCCTTTCGTTCGCCACTACTTAGGGAATGGACTCACTTAAATGTTCAAAATGTTCGAAGAACACTTTGAACACAAAGCGAGTTAATCTTTTTCCTTTCCTCTGGGTACTGAGATGTTTCACTTCCCCAGGTGCCCTTCATACCGCCTATATATTCAGCGGTAGATGATACGCCTTCAACGTAACGGGTTTCCCCATTCGGAAATCTCCGGATCAAAGGTTGCTTGCCACCTCCCCGAAGCTTATCGCAGGCTGCTACGTCCTTCATCGGCACGTTCTGTCTAGCCATCCTCCGTATGCCCTTAATGCTCTACAACCACTGAAAGACTATTTCCTTCAGTGGTATATCCGGTATCCACCGGATCTCATTGCCCAAAAATATTTTTATGAACAAAAATTTTTGTTCACTACTTTTGATTTGGTTCTCTTGATCTTCAATTGTGAATGATCGTTCCGTCCGTTCGTGTTTTACGGACCGGACTGCGGGGGCAAAAGATTTTTTGCCCTTACGGTTCGATTCGCAATTGTACATTTTAAAATCCGCGCGTGGCCGCGCGGATTTTTGTAAATCCATTTACGAGAGGTTAACTCTCGGCGAGGCCTTGAAGATTATTTGGGATGAATTTTGTCACAAATTTATTCCTTATCTTCACTGCCTTCCCTCCATCCCATCAAGTGCTTTCGAACCATCCCTGATCGAAGCTTTAATTCTTGGGACAAAGAAGGTGTGATTAACCAGGCAGCTGCCTGATATACCTTTTTTGAAATTTTTAGTGCGCGAAAATCTTACACAATTCTGAAAAGACTGTCAAGGGTTTTATACCCGAACAATCCACAGGGGCAAAAAAGGCCATATTTTGGCTAAAAAAAGACCCACCGAGTAACGATGGGACGGAAGATGCCAGATCAGACACAGACTATGGTAGAAGCGCCGGGTTTTTTGGCCGGCTTAGCCTGCTCCATCAAGATATCATCAACTCGACGAAAGAAATCTACAGACAATTCGCCTGGTTTGGCGATAGAGCCGCCAATGGAAAGGGTGAGGGAGAAAACTGCACTACTGTCACCAAAAAATGTGACGTATGGTCTTCTTGACTCATCGAGCTTGACCGGCCGAGCAACCAATGCTTTCACGATCCGATCTCCAACCTTGAGAACACCACAAATATCAATTGGATCCGAGAGGATGATGGCAAATTCATCTCCTCCAATTCGACACACAAAATCAGTAGTGCGCACGCAGACCCTGATCGCATCAACCAACAAACACAGCACAAAGTCGCCGACCGGATGACCAAAGGAATCGTTGATGCGTTTGAAATCGTCGATATCAACAATTAACAGACCACGATTATAGCCGAGGTTGCGTCTTGCCAATGCCATTTCTCGTTCCATCATCTCATCAAAAACCCGACGGTTATGGGCACCGGTAAGCGGATCGCGCAGGGCAAATTCTCGAAGACGAACGTTCTCGGCTTCGAGCTCGGCGATTCGACGTTCGAGTTCGGTCTTGGAAACAAGGAGTTGTGCGATGGTTTCTTCGTCAGCCATGGCGGAGTCTCCGGGGTTGGTGGAATAGAAAGAACGTGGTAAGTGACAATAACGGAAAAAGGCAAACATGTCAACGGGTGCAACATAGGGACACCAAATTTTGCGTCCCTATGTTGCATCGCATCACAAACCGCAATATGTTAGAATAAACTCACGTTAATAAAAAGCGTAAATTTACAGCTTTTATCCAACCTATGTACAAAATAAAACTAATTACCATCGGCAAACAAAAGGCCGGCCCGCACCAGGAAATTTCGGACGAATATTTGAAGCGACTTAAATCCGAGGCTGCAATCCAGCTCGTCGAACTTACCGAAACCCCGTTTCGCTCGGTCGCGGAAAAAGATAAGGTTTTAAAAAACGAAACTGAAAAAATCCAACGAACCATTTCGAAGGGATCGTTTATGGTTGTGCTGGAAGCTGTTGGCAAAAATTTTTCTTCAGAAAAATTCGCGACCGAGATCGACAAGATTTCAGAAAACAGCACGCGAGAAATCGTTTTTGTTATCGGTGGTCCGCTCGGCCTCTCTGATGAAATCAAAAAACAAGCTAACCTTCTTCTCTCCCTTTCGCCCATGACCATGCCGCATGATTTGGCACGGGTAGTTTTATTGGAACAGATTTATCGGGCGATGACGATTTTAAAAGGAAAAGTTTATCATTATTGAACCGCCACTGCACTCACCGTTGCTCGTGGCACCAGCCACCACCCCCGACCATCCCCCGTATACGAGAAACAAAAAAGCATACAAGGTAGGGAGAATCAAATAAATTTATGCCACTACAAACCACTCCGTTTCCAATAATTCTTTTCCTGATTTTTTTCGTTGTTCCGATAATTATTCTGATCGGAATAATAGTTGGGATTTTTTATTACTTCTGGCGCTTCAGAAACAGATCGAAATTTATAATGATTGGCGTGGCGGTTCTTATTCTTTACGGTCTTGGCGCAACCGGTCTGTTTTTAGGCGCCAGCGACCATGCTTCGTATTTTTTACAAGTCGAAAAATGTGATCAACATAAACTTATCGGTCTGACCGAAAACGGAAAATCGATCACGCTTTATTTTCCTCGTTGGTTTGGATCAGGACAGTCGTCGTGGGGTGATGGGGCGACCGTAAAAACAGTTGATCAAGATAAAAATTGGAACTCGAGTCGGCCGATAGAAATTTGCAATAGTGTTTTAGGAATTGAGGCTGGTTTTGACACAAATGGTTTACACCGAATTGAGTTGGTTAAATTCTTGGAAGAATAACTAGTTCGTAAAAAACTTATCACAATTAAAAAATATGGAAGGACAATCGCGCGGCCCCGAAATGGTCGCAGTAACCGAACTGAAAACAGCCCCAGAAAAAAAAGCGGCAAAAGACCGGGAACTTTTTGAATTGTCACCAGACGAAATTGTCGATCGGCTAAAATCAATGTCTTCGGAGGAAAGAAGAAAATATCTCGACAGGGCCTTTGATGATCCGCGTAACCTTGCCATGGTTAGTTATTACGAAAAATGGCTGCATAAAAAAGTTCAACTAGAAGTCGACGAAATCGCCGCTAGAAAAATCGAAGAAAAATGGGGCGATAGCGAATTACCGTTAGGATTAGAAACACGTTTGTCACCACAAGATTTAAAAACACTAACTCACAGTTTGTTTTTTATCCAACCAACTTTTGGCTGTTCCAAAGCCTGTCCGTTTTGTGCTTTGGACGCACCCGGCGGAGTTCGCTCGGCAATTGCTCCAAAAAAACTAGAAAATCTTTTTAAATTACTACCAAAAAAAAACCAAGACACACCCAATCGACGAAGTGTTAATCTACATTACGCTTCCGAGCCTTCTGATTATAAAGTCTTAGATGAAACCACTGGAAAAACACATACTTTTAAAGACCTTTTTGAAATGGCCCGTGAGCAAAATACTGGCACGACTTTTATTACCAGAGATGACGATGACGACTGGTTAGAATTTGTAAAACAAAGCGGTGCTGGACGTAGTCTTGATAACGCAACAGCCGATCGATTAAAAAAACAAGCAAAAAAAAGAGGTTATGCCGGGGTTAAAATTCACGAATACGGAGGTCGAGAAAAAACTCACAAGGCCGGAATCGGATTAAGCACAAAAAAAACCCGCGAACTGGTTGGAAAAAAAGCTGGTGTTTATCAAAGAAAACCCGGATCAATTTTAACACCGAGGGGAGTTTACAACATGTTCCCAGGGGAAATCCAACCTGACGCGCCGATTGGTGCCCCTCAAGGTGTCTTAGCTGTACCACTAGGCGAATTACGACAAGGAGAAAAAGCTTTCGATATATTAAAACCCGGTGTTCACCTTCGAAAAGTAATGGGTCACTTCTTGATAGAAAAGATGTTTGATACTGATTTCTTTTTTGATGGCGAACAAAACATCACAAGCTCAAAAAACACCAATGCCTGCTTAGCTTTTAGTAAACAACCAAGCGATGAAGCCAGACTAATAATTTATAGCCCAAAAACTTATCAGATCGAATCTGTTCATCTAGTTACTATCTCGCCAGAAGAATATCAAAAAAAATATGAAAAAATGAAAAGGGCCTCATGGGATTTGACTATTGCCCCGGAAGACATGGAATCAACCAAAGAGGGTTTCTTAAAAACGATGCCTGATAAAAAAAAGCAGATAGAAACTCTTTTTGTTTTTTTAGAGATAACCGGTTCGCCCGAAGGAAAAAATTTTTTAACCAGTCTTTATAAAAAATTCCTGGAAATTGAAACGATGATGTTATTTTTTGATCCACAATCTATTAACGACACCAAAGTAATAACCCTTTATTTTATAAGATACCTAAGTCAACACCCTGATTTTAACCCCCGAGAAAAAAATCAAAAAGAAATAAAAAAAATAATCGAGGAAGCTTTTCCTGATTTTATTAACTCACCTTTCTTCGAAGAAATAAACCAAATTAAAAAAGGTTGGTCTGAAAAATTTATATTTTCTAAACCCTTAAAAAAACGAAAATAGGCGAAAAATTCTACTTTACTTGACTAAAGTAACACCCTGTGCTAAACTCACTTTATGACTAAAGAAGCCAAGTGGACCAAAGAGCTTTACGGCGTCATCCTGGGCCTTAAAACCCCCGAGGAAGCCCGCAGGTTTTTTCGCGATCTTTTGACCGAACAGGAACTAATCGAATTCGGCCGCCGCTGGCGAGCCGCGCAAATGCTCGAAAAAAACCTTCCTTACACCGAAATCGTCGCCGAAACAGGATTAAGTTCAACCACCGTGGCCCGCGTGGCTAAATGGCTAAATAAAGGTATGAAAGGTTACAAACTGGCTTTGGCCAGACAAAATAAAGAGCATCAACACTATTCTTCCCCTTCCAGGAAAGGATAGTTTTGGTTTTTAATTAAAATCAGACACCTCGGCTGGAAGGCTGAGGTGTTTTTTAAATTTTCTAATTATTTAATTTTTGAATTATGAAAAACAATCTTCTTTTCATTGGCGGAACCCGTGGCGATGAGCCGATTGGTGTCGAAGTACTGAAAAAACTATCACAAGAGCGTTCAGATTTTGATTGGATTGTTGGTAACAAGCCGGCGCTTAAGCAAAACACTCGTGGATTTGAAGGCAATCTAAATCGCAGTGCCCCGGGTGACAAAAACTCACCACTTTATGCCTCGCGACGAGCTGCAGAAATTCTTGAAAAAACAAAAAACTATAAATATATCATAGATCTTCATGGAACCAATAAACAAACGGACATTTTCATTATTATCACTAATCCGAAACTGAAAAATTGGCAGTTGGCCGCCTTGTTAGACATAAAAAACATCGTCTATTGGCCAAGTTTTAGCTCTGAACTTACCGGTCCGTTAAGTGAGTACTTTCCGTGTGGACTAGAAATCGAATGCGGACCAAAAAACGAACCGCAGACCGAAAAAAAATTAGAAAAAATTTTAATAGACTTTCTGGATAACAAAAAAAACAAGACTGTCGTGCAACAAAAATTTGAAGTTTACAATTCGTTAAAAACTGCTCCGCCGTTTTCATTGAAAGAATTTGAGGAAACGGAAATTGATGGGGAAAAATTCTTTCCTTTGTTAATAGGTTCCTACCAAAAAGATGGTGTGGTTTGCTACAAAATGAAAAAAACTAATTAGTCCTCCCTTCTCTGTTTCTTTAACAAAAGCAACAGAGGGTGGAAATACTAATGTTTCCAAAAACGTCCAAACGAGGTACGACATGCAAATTCGTCCGGTTCGTCAACAAGATCTTCCCGCTCTGATCAATCTATACCGACAGTGCTTTCGTGAACCGCCATGGTTCGAAGAATTCACCAGCCTGGAGGTGTTCGATGATTTCACATTAGTCCTTGCCTGGCCTGACCACATCTTTCTGGTAGCTGAAGAAGCTGGACAAATCGTCGGTGGGGCCATCGCCTACGATCTGAAATACAAACCCGATGTGGCTGCCCACATCTCAGAAGGCGGTCAGACGATCTACATGGCCGAACTGTTCGTGGACAAAAACCTGCGTTTTCAAGGTGTTGGTCGAGCTTTGGTTTTCGCGCGCTTGGCTCTGGCCAGACTGAAAGGATACACCAACCTGGCTGTACGCACTTCGGTCGATCAACCGGCTATCAAACATCTCTACTGCGACATCTTGGGAGCAACTGTCGTCGCCGCCCAAGACGTGGTTTCAACCAAAATCATCGCCGGTGTTCCACAACAGATTTCCGATAAACGAATCATTGTGTGTGGACTGATTCCGGAAATCGCTCTTGTCGAAACCTTGCGAATGACATGGTGTCCGATCAATAATCGACTGGATCAAATACCTGTTTGATATAGACCTACGGCTTTTAGGACAGCACTCTAGTTGTCCTATTTTCTTTTTTTATTTATAGTTAGGACACTATGAAAGAAAAGGTTTTCTCTGCCCTAGTCTGCGGCTATGGTGTGCCAAAAAACATCTTAAATGACAAAAATTACCACACTTACTTAACGCAAATTTTTAATTTTCTATTTGACCGTTTCGCAAACACTTCAGGAACTGTGGTTCTAAGCGGCGGGGCAACCGATTGTTTTCCACCGTTTAAACGAACCGAGGCAAGGGAAATGAAAAAATGGTTTGATCAAAAAATTAGAATCGTTCAAAAGGAGACAGGGCAAAAAATACCTTGGGCTTTTATTCTCGACAACAAAGCTTTAAGTACGGTGGAAAACATTTTATATTTTAAGCCGTTGGCTAAAAATAAAATTTTTATTTTTGCCGAAAAGACAAGAGCCGAAAGAATAAAAAAAATTTCCAAAAAAATTTTTAAAAATAAAGTCAACTACCACCGACTTCGTCGGTGGCTTGTTGGTTGGATAAGAGCTACGCTCATTGAATCGGTTGGTTGGTTGTTGGTTTTTTGGCATATCGGAATCGAGCAAGGACTTCGTCTTAAATGGAAACCGTTGCCGGCTTCGCCGGCGGTTTATTGCGGGAATCAATTTAATTTTCCTAGATTTTGACACCTCGTTTGCCCGCTATTATAAAGAGGGGATAAAAAAACGCGAGATTGCGGCGATATCCGCTAATTTACCAGCAATAAACAACAAACAAAAACTCTTGAAAGTCCGTCAGGCGGTAAAAAAGAAACTCGATCTGATGAGAAAACATGGGACCGAAAAAGGATTAAAAATCTGGATGAAAGTTGAAACAAAAAAGAAGGAATAGACCCTTCTTTTATTTTTTTTAGTTCTTCGGATTTTCTTGTGAAAATTTCTTTTTCCTTGCCGGTCGTCCTGAACGCCACGTGCCGCGCCCGCCACAGCTTGCCGCGAGCGACGGCGGGAAGGATCTAACTCGAATTTGGTCTTTGCCCATAAAAAAATCTGAAGAGCTTTTTTTAGATTCCTGTGTGACGTTCGAAATGACTCGGTTATCTATTCAAAATCATTTTTCAATTCCATTCCCGGCTCGTAAACAATCGGTGTGTTGGCAAGATTAATTATCAAATCTCGTAGAACTGGATATTCGGTCCCCATGTAGTGACCATCAACTTCGGTTTCTATAAACCGTGCCTTAAGCGACTCGGCTAATTTTTTGCCGTGCTCGAGCGGCACCATTTTATCATCTTTGGAATGAACGACCACAAACTCTCGAGCCTTCCACATTAAAACATCGGCATCAAGTTCGTCGACAAAAAGCCAGCGCAATTCTGGCCGAGAAACCTTCCAGGGCGCAGCCACCAGAATCATGGCCCGCGGGGTTTCCACCATTTCGACGGCTTCTAAATACTGAAGCAACAACAAAGCACCGAGCGAATGACCAAGCAAAATATCATCTTTTTTTAAATAACCGATCTGTTTTTTCATCTCCTCAAAAAGTGCCGGAAAATCCAATTCAACTCCGACTTTCAAATCAAAAGTTGGTGCGGTCACACTAAAACCTTTGGCCTCGAGTTCGTGTCTAAGCCAAGGATGAAAATTCATTTCCGGAGTGGCATTAAAGCCGTGAAGAAGAATAACACGCATAACAATTATTTGTCTGAAATATGATTAAAGTGACTATTGACAGACAATGATTTTGAATAATTCCGTAAGAAACACTTCGTATAAATCACACGAATTATTCTGACCATAATTCAGATAATTTGGTGGGCGAGGAGAGACTCGAACTCTCACGGGTTGCCCCATTAGCTCCTAAGGCTAACGTGTATGCCAATTTCACCACTCGCCCAATTTATCCATTAAAGGACGGGTGGATATTACTATAAACCGACGAAGTTTTCAACCCTCCTTGACATTTTTGGTAAAAAGAGTAAAAATAGCCGGTCTTTGTGTTGGCTTTGGAGGAACCATGCTGAATGCAAAATACTGGGAAAGAAACGGCTTCGTACCGTTGACCGTATCGCCGGGCAAAGATCCACTCCCAGAGGATACCGCTTATCTTTTGGAACAGGCGCTGGCCATAGGACACTCTTTCGGCAAAGGGCTGATCAAACACCCGTTGTCCGACGGGGTCGGGATTTCGCAGCGCGGACGGTCCGGCAGTCTGGCCATCCAAAAAGAGATTGAAGAAATCATGGACGAACTTTTTGGTAGTTATGAGCCCAAGACAGCTCTGATTATCAAACTGGCGCTCCTAACCGGAATCGGCGACTGCCTGGTCAGCCGGCGCAAGCGACACTTTAGCCGCTACACAATCGACGACCTGCTGACCTTTTCAGCCATGCGTCACTGTCTCTTTCCACAAGTGCTGATGACCCTGACCCGGGAAGAGCGCGTCGTCTTGTTCGACACCATGATCGAACTCCACCGAGCCAAGCCTTGGTCCCAGGCCTACAGCAGTGGCTTGGCCGTAGCCCGTCTGGCTCACCTTCTGAACCAACACGGTTTCAAAACCTGGCAAACACCGCTCTATTTCGACGTCAATCAAGGCGGCGACTTGGTTGCCTCGGCCGGCAGAGAGTACTGGTACATCCAGGTCAAGGCAGTCTCGAAGATCTACCCAACCACTTTTTACCACCTGACTGGTCGTCCTTCAGGAAAAGTAGCCTCTCGCCTGTGGTTCGGCGCCGAACAATTCGCGAGCCACACCGGTCTACCAACTGTGCCCGTCCTGGCTCTGATCAGCATGGGTGGCTACAACTTGGGTAATGTGGAGGATTGCTACAGCACGGCCGAAGCTTTCAGAACTTTTCTGCGAAGCCAACGTCACCAACCCTCACTGCTTCAGTCGCCCGACGCGATCGAAGTGCAAGCCGTCTCTGCGCGCTAATCCCGCGCTCTTTTTTTATTCAGATTTATTTGATTTTGTTATTCACCTCTCCAAAGTCCTCTCCGAAGGAGAGGAATAACAAGACTACTTGAGTTTTCTCTCCTTCGGAGAGGACCTTGGAGAGGTGTGGACAGCGAAGCATATTTATTTTTATAATTCAGTTGACTTTTTCTAACCTGATCACTAAGCTCTTTATATCAGTTCTTTGCAAAGGAGATAATTTTGAGCGACCAAAACAGATCGGTGCTAACGATTATCGCTGAAGCACGGATAAAAAGAGTTGACCGGGAAAAACAAATTCCTGTTTCGATTGAAACCTGGAAAAGACTGGAAGAATTTGTGGATCGCGGTCGGCAATTTGCCGCCGATTTGATTGAGTACCCGCCAACGGAAAGAATCGGTCTGGTAACAAAATGGCCGGAACGAACCCAGGAAAACCACCGCGAGTTCATAGAAACCGCGAGTGGCTGGATCAAAAACGAAACCGGACTGGAATCGCCGATCTCGATTCTGGTGTTGTTGGTGGCCTGCCTTTTTGGAATCCAAGATGTCTTCTGGACAAACCGGCTCCAAAGAAACAAAGAACTCTACAAGATTTCGACCTTCTATTCGGCCATGTCGCAACAACTCCTGACCAGATTGATTCTAAATCTTTCAAAGTCAGATACCGAAAAACTGAAGTTGTCTCTGGAAGAAATTCTGGTAAACCCGATCGACGGCAGGATTCATTTTAACGGAGCGACTACCTCGGCCGGGGTTTTAGCAATTCTGTTTAGCCAAGCGGTGGTGGTTTTTGAGGTGCCACTGCACTACGACATTTTGTATGCCGGCGACTACTTAGTCGTCTGGCAAAACCGACGAATTCTGTATTTGCAAATTGAAAGCATCAAAGAAAAAACAGCTTGCCGTTTTAAGATCGTCGAAGCCACCGACCCGGAACTTGAAAGAGACGAAAAACTGCGTCGAGTTTTGAACGGCGCTTCGATTTTCGGACGAGACCTTGGTGTTACAGCCATGCCGGTCATCATCAGAAGTTCAAAAGCTCCAGAAGTTCAAAAAGAACTCACCAAACTTTTTTCCGAACTCATTAGACAGTTCGAAAAGGATCACTAACCTCTTACGACGCGCCACCTTGCGCGTTCTTTTTTTATTTTTTCCACACCCCAACCATTGACAAAAAAATAAAAACATGATGTGCTGTAAGTAGCAACAAGAAGAAACAACTCCCCCGAGTTGGAAATTCAAAATCGTGAAGGTGTGGGTAAAAATGTAAAAACGTAAAAATGTAAATTTACGCTTTTACAATTTTTACCCTTTACCCGAACGATAGAATTTCCAACTCCTAACGGGGAGTTGTTTCTTTTCTCGTTAACGGGAGGTCGCTGGCCACGACCGCAACTGATCATTAACAATTAAACATATGAAACAATTAATCTGTTTCCTGACTTTAGCGGCTCTTCTGTTTTCCCCGATCGGAGCGGCACAAGTTATTGGGGCAGAAAATTCAGATGAAATCAAATCAGAAATTTCCCCCAGGCTGATTTTTATCTCAGAAATCGGCTGGGCCGGATCGTCAAAAAGTACGATCGATGAATGGTTAGAATTAGTAAACCCCGGAGATCAAGAGATCGATCTATCGGGCTGGCTAATTGAGGGCGCCGGAACCGGCGGGTCAAGTTTGACCTTACCGGAAAGCAGTCGAATCCCGCCAAAAGCCACTTATCTTATTGCCAACTACAGCGCGGAAAATAACAACTCGACTTTATCAGCACCGCCAAACTACGTTAACTCAGGCATCTCGTTATCGAATTCAAGTTTTCATCTTCTGTTAAAAGACGCTGCCGGAAATCAAATAGATGAAGCCGGAGACGGTGGTCCGCCATTCTTTGGTGGCACAACTTCTGGTCAGACAGTTTCCATGGTACGCAAACAACCTCTGACTGACGGCACCTTGTCCGACTCTTGGCTGGCGGCAGAAAATTCACAGGGCTTTGATGTCGGTTTTGAAGATTTGGGAACGCCGGGAGTTTGGTGGGTGGAGGATGACGAGGGGGTGGAAGTAGACGAAGCAGTTGAAGGGAATGAAGAGGAAGAAATTGATTTGACAGAGACAACTTTCCAATACGAAACTCCCTCTGCCGAGACGACAACTTCCTCCCAAGAGGAAGATTTGACCGAGGAGGAATTGGACACTTTTGCTGAAGAAACTGTTACAGAAGATTTAGTCGAGGAAGAAGCAGAAGAAGTTATCGAAAACACCGCTGAAGAAATAACCGAGGCCGAAGAAACACAAAAAGAAACGATTCCCGATGACGCAGTGGTCGATTCTTCAAAAGACAATTCAAATTCTGACTCAGAAAACCCCATCGAAGAAACCGATTCAGGGAATCAAATTGAGACGGAGGATTCTCTAGGGTTGTCTGAAAAAATTGTCGAGGGGGAAGAAATTAATTTTGACGAAACAACAGAGGCCGATGATTTTACATCTTCTCTTCCCGCCGTCACAGATGATTTTGACGAAGTCTTAAATGACGATACAACTACTTCTTCCCAAGAAAAAGAATTGGCAGAAGTAGATATAGAAGTAGAGGTAGAAGAAGAATTGGCAGAAACGGAGACAGAGGCAGAAGAAGAAATGACAGAAAATTCAGAGGCAACCGCTACGGTGACCGAGACAATTTCAGATTCAACAAAAACAACTTCGGCGACTTCCGTAGTTTCTTATCCGCTGGGTACCTTGCTTATAAACGAATTTGTTTCTGATCCGATTTCCGGGGAAAAAGAATGGGTGGAAATTTTGAATCCTTACAACAATGTCATCCCCCTCGCCGGCTGGAAAATTTCCGAGGGCTCGGGCCGCAAAATTTCTTTTCCAAGTATTCTACTTGGCTGGGAACAAAAAGCCGTAGTTGAATTTTCCACCGGAGCTTTAAACAACGACACGGACACTATTCGATTATTGGATCCGGCCGGAAATATTATCGACGAAGTTGTTTATGGAAAAAATAATATTCCCGCGGCCAGTGATCCAAATTCGCTGGCCAAAAACAGCGCCGGAGAATTCGTGGTAACCGAAACACCGACCAAGGGCGAAGATAATTTGATCACGGTTACTGTCAAAGAAGAAATCGAGGAAACCGTCGCGGAAAAAACTTCAGAAACGGAAAAAACCACCTCCGAAGAAACCGCCGAAACTGCTTCGGCCGAAGAAATTTCTGAACAAATAGAAACCGCAGAGACCGTATCGTTGACCGAACCACCGACAATTCGCTTGTCCGAACTTTATCCGAACACCGACGGCGCCGACGCCACCGACGAATTCATCGAACTCGAAAATTACGGAACCACCGCCGATCTTTATGGTCTAACTCTAAAAGACGCGGCCGGAAATTCTTGGACTTTCAACGAACACTACGAACTCGCATCCGGACAAATAAAAATTGTGACTCGAAACGAATTCCAATTTGCTCTTAACAATTCCGGAAGTGAATCTGTCTGGCTTTACGCCGCGGACAATAGCCTCTTGGATCAAACAAAATATGAAGACGCACCTAAAAAATTCAGCTTCGCCCGCGACGGTGATAACTGGCGTTGGACCACAATCATTACGCCAAATGAACCGAACAGCTTTCCGGAAACTGCCGAGTTGGAAGATTCAAGCTTGGTTTCAGAAGACCTCGGTGAGCTCGATAATGGACGAGTTACTGCGACAAAATCTCCTACCCGCGTAAGTTTGGCCGAGGCTAGGAGTTTGGAAAAGGATTCTTGGGTTCTTGTTGAAGGTGTGGTTTCGGCCGCTCCAGGAACTTTCAGCAACCAAATCTTTTATCTGACTGCTGCTGGCACTGGAATTCAAATCTACAAATCCGACGCCAACTTTCCTGATCTAACAATCGGCGACCGCGTCGAACTTAGCGGCATCACTAGCACCAACCGCGACGAACCGCGAATTAAAATCGGTAAAGACGACACCTTCTCTGTCCTGGAAAACTCTCTGACGCTCGCAATCTACGAACCGGAAACAATCGGTTTGGAAAATGCCGGGTTGTTGGTTCGTTTATCCGGCTTGATAACCGAAAAATCCAGCAATGCGCTCACTATTGAAAACGATCATGGTTTGGTCGATGTTAAAATCAAAGACGGGACAGAAATAAAAATCACCGAACTAAAACCCGGCGATCGAATCATGATAACCGGCGTGGTTGGACAAAGTGAAGAAAAATATTTTCTGCTACCGCGTTCTCAGGAAGACTTGGAGATCGAGGAAGACGTCGAAACCGCGACTACGATTGCCACCGCCGACAACAGTGGAAAAGCCGCCGCTCAAAAAAATAAACAAAGCAAAGCTCTAATTGTCGGCAGCTTAGCCATCCTTGGCTTAATCTTTTATGCCCTCCGAAATCGCCAAAGAAGAAATCGAAAACCATATGAAAAAATCCGCCAACTATCTCCTGCACCAGCAAGATGAGTTTGAACGCCAAGCTTATGCTTATGGCCTACAACCAGTCGTCTGCACTCTGCTCGGAGAAGTCGTCTACAAACAATTCCGTGAATGCTGGCAAAAAGGCTTACACATGGGCTGGGATCAGGCCATGGACCGCGTCAAAACCAGCCCGATTTAATAATTAATTAAAACTTAGGCGTTTCTAAACGCCACAAAAAAACACTATGGAAAACTTTAGCTCGGCAACTCAAAACTGGTATGCCAACTTAATGGACAAATGCAATGAAATGACCGAAAGATTCGGTCTAAACGACGAACATTCGGCTGAAATGAAAGGCTTTATTTACGAAACCGCCAAAACCCAATACCAAATCGGCAACAAATGCGGCGCCCGCTGGGCCTTCAAAAAACAACAGACCGGAGCCTCGCAATCCACAGCCGCTGTCGCCGCCTAGAAATGTTAGAATAGGAAAGCTATGAAAAAGAAAATCACAATTGAAGACTTGGCTGTATCAATCAAAAATCTGTCTAACCGAATGAAAAACAGATTCGATGGTTTAATGACCAAACAAAGAATTAAAAGAAAATTTTAAGCCTTTTGCGACCAGAGAAAATCTGAAACCTTTCGCAACAAAAACAGACCTCGAAAAAGAAAGCGAAAGTCTGGCTATGATATTCAAAGAAAACCTTGACCACATTGATTTCAGGTTTGATGTCATCGACGATCTTTTCCAAGATGTTGATAAAAGATTTGACCGAGTAAATTAACGCTTCAACAAAATAGAAAACGAAGTCGTAAAAACTAACAACTCCTTCGCCAAACTTTATAATTTCGTCAACTGCGAAATTACCGCTGTCCGCGGCCATCTAAAACGTGTTGACGAAAAAATCAACCTAACTACCTAGCTTTCCCCAACCAAAAACTCCTCGGAAATTTCCGAGGAGTTTTTAAATTTCACTGGAGCGGCAAACCCCACTTCGCTCGTGGCGAGCTTCGTAGGGGCACAGCCGGGAAAACGGCAGGCCCCACTTCGCTCGTGGCGAGCTTCGTAGGGGCACAGCCGGGGATCGGTCGACCCCTAAATCAGTAATAAAACAAAACATCCTTCGAAACTCGAACAAACTTCAAGTCCCAAAGGATGGAGCGGCAGACCGGGGTCGAACCGGCGACCTTCTCCTTGGCAAGGAGACGTTCTACCACTGAACTACTGCCGCATTTTTTTAAATTTTTTTACTACCCAACCTCGCCAAAACCTGGCAAGGGCAGGAGTGTTTTTGACGAAGAAAACTATATCATAAGTCTTTTGCCTTGGCAACACTTCACAAAGTTGAATAAATTTGTTATTCTTTTGGCCGTGGGCAAGTGGCGGAGCTGGTATACGCGAAACACTTAAAATGTTTTGGCCGACAGGCCTCGAGGGTTCGAGTCCCTCCTTGCCCACCAGAAAAATCATCGGTTAAGCCCGGTGTTTTTTGTTTTAATCTTCCCCTTCCAAATAATCGTTTTTTCCCTCATAATAAAGCCATATGATTCAACGCAACGACCCAGCAATCGAAACCCCAGAGAGAACTGTGGATGCCGGCGCTGATGAGCCGGAACGGGCTTTTGAGGTGGGTTTGCGGCCACAGTCTTTGGCTGAGTTTGTTGGCCAAAACGCTCTCAAGGCCAATCTCTCGATCCTTATGGACGCCGCCAAAGGCCGCGGCGAGCCCATTGAGCATGTTTTGTTTTATGGTAATCCCGGACTTGGCAAAACCACTTTGGCTCACATTATTTCCAAAGAAATGGAGGCCCAAATCAAAATCACCAGCGGCCCGGCCCTGGAACGCGTCGGCGACCTGGCCGCAATTCTATCAAACTTGCAAAAAGGCGATATTCTTTTTATCGACGAAATCCATCGCTTGAACAAAACCATCGAAGAAGTCCTCTACCCAGCCATGGAAGACTATGCCCTCGACCTCGTCGTCGGCAAAGGCCCGACCGCCCGCACACTGCGCCTCAATCTCGAAAAATTCACCATCATCGGCGCCACTACCCGCCTGTCGCTCCTCTCTTCCCCACTCCGCGACCGTTTTGGCATGACTTATCATCTAAACTTTTACGAAAACGAGGACATGGAAAAAATCCTCAAACGCAGCGGCCAAATCCTCGGCGTCGAAACCGAACCCGAGGCCGTCAGCGAACTTGCCAAACGCTCCCGCCGCACCCCGCGTATAGCGAACCGCCTCTTGCGCCGCGTCCGCGATTTCGCTGCCGTCAAAAGCGATGGCCGCATTACCAAACCCACGGCCGAAGAAGCCCTCAAAATGCTCGAGATCGATGAACACGGCCTCGACCAAGTCGACCGCCACATCCTCCAAACCCTCATCCAAAAATTCAACGGCGGCCCGGTCGGCCTCGGCACCCTTGCCGCGGCCACCCAAGAAGAAGCTGATACCATCGAAGACGTCTGCGAACCTTTTTTGATCCAGCTCGGATTTTTGCAAAGGACACCGCGTGGACGGGTGGCGACGGAGAAGGCTTACGAACATTTGGGGGTGGGGATGCCGGAGTTAGGGAAGAAGGGTTAAAAACAAGAATTAGTATTTTATCCGAAATGTTTTCGGGTTCTTCAGACTTTCCTGTGGGTAAGCCTCTGAGGTAAAATGGTAGGGTATGAATACCCAATCAATTATCTCCACCCATTACAACCAATTATTAGGCTTAACAGAACCTTGGAAAGTCGAAGATGTTAAACTTGATACGGAACATTTAAAAGTGAATATCTTGGTGGTTTGGCCAGCTGGTGAAAAAGCACCTTGCCCGGTCTGTCAAAAGCCGTGCGGAGTCAATGATCATCGAGAAGAACGCAGTTGGCGACATTTGGACACCATGCAGTTTGAAACCACTATCACTTGTCGTATGCCTCGTGTTTCTTGTCTTGATCACGGTATTAAAACTATCAATGTCCCCTGGGCTGAAAACCTTTCTCGTTTCACTGCTTTATTCGAACATTTTGCCATTGATGTCCTTCTGGCAGCTAAAAGCATTAAACAAGCCATGACTCTTCTGCGTCTGTCCTGGGATCAAATCCACGCCATCCAACTCAAAGCTGTGGAAAGAGGACTTGTTCGAAGGATTGATGATCAAATCAACTATGCCGGTATCGACGAAAAGAATTTTGGCAAAGGACACAGCTATATTTCAGTCTTAACTGATCTTAATCAAGGACGCATACTTGAAGTGGTCAAAGACCGAACATTGGAAAGTGCTGAAAGCCTTTTAAACAAGCTGTCTTTGAAACAAAAACAAGGTATTAAAGCCGTGGCTATGGATATGTGGGACGCTTTCATGACAGCAACTAAAACGATTCTTCCAAAAGCTGATATTGTTCACGATAAGTTTCACATCGCTTCTTATCTCGGCAAAGCGGTTGACGAAGTTCGAAGGAAAGAAAACAAACAATTAAATAAGGATGGCAATGAAATGTTGAAGGGAACCAAATTTCTTTGGTTGACCAACCCCGATAATTGGAAACCGGAAGATAAACAATCATTTCGCAGTTTCGCTATTGATGAAATGAAAGTTGGTCGGGCTTGGTCAATCAAAGAAATGTTTAGACACTTTTGGAATTACTCTTATATTGGATCAGCTCAAAGTTTCTTTAAACGCTGGTATTTCTGGGCGACTCACTCAAAACTGAAACCGATTATCAGTGCTGCCAAAACTATTCAAAGACACATTACTGGTTTATTTGCCTATCTGAAACATCACATAACCAATGCGGTTTCAGAAGGCCTTAACTCCAAGATTCAATCCATTAAATCCAACGCTAGAGGCTTCAGAAATTTTGAACATTATCGAGCGGCTATACTTTTCCATTGTGGAAAACTTAGTCTTTACCCATAAGAAAGTCTGAAGAACCAAATTTTTAGAACAAGAGGGAAGCGACAAAGCCACCGAATTAATAGAACCGTGTCGGTTACTGTTGACCGTTAAGGGAAAAAATTTTCCGGCCTTGCCCTATAAAGAACAAAAAGAATGGCTGGTTAACCATAATCAATTTCACAAGGCTTTTAGAAGTTTAGACACGGTTGGAGATTTTGCTTACAAAATTTACAACGCGATTTCCCCGATGTATTCAGAAAAATTAAATAAAATAATTCAGATAGAAGGTTTGACAGCTAGGGAAATGATTGCTGCCAGTCGGAAACTTCGAAAAGAACTTTCGATGTTGTCAGATATTGCCAGGATGACCAAAACATCTAATTCAGATGAAAAATAAGGTTCTTCAGACTTTCCTGTGGGTAAAATGTTTTAGATTCGACATTACACCTCTCCCAGGCCCTCTCCGGGAGAGAGGGATTTTGAGGAAACTCGTTATCCCTCCCTTCCGGAGAGGACTTGGGAGGGGTGATCGAGGCTAACTTCTTTACAGAAAAGTCTGAGGAACCATTTTGGCTCTTCCGGCTTTCTTATAGGTAAAAACCACCCGTCATTGCGAGCCCGGCGAAGCAATCTCCTTGTATTCTTGTTTTGTAACCAAAAATTCGACTGCTCATGCAAAAATCGAGGAGATTGCTTCGCCGGGCTCGCAATACCCGTTAAAGGACGTCGTCAAGTGGATATCTCTAAACTTGGGTTCCAAAACTAAACTTTGCGTGATCATACGGTTGTTTGGTTTCAATGGTTTTGAACATTATTCTGACAATCTTTCT
>Ga0209417_1003229_pt1 | contig 22425 bp, 22 predicted proteins | sample RifGroF2_FD_184002 | JGI IMG/M metagenome (GOLD analysis project Ga0209417, IMG submission 184002) | Groundwater microbial communities from Rifle, Colorado, USA - Groundwater F2 (SPAdes) (version 2) | ecosystem: Environmental > Aquatic > Deep subsurface > Groundwater | place: Rifle, Colorado... | reverse complement strand
AGAAAAAATAGATAGAATTGATGCCAAGATTAAGGCTAAACTTGAAGCCGGAGAGATAGACGACGAATTCTACGAATTACAGCAACAACGAAAAGATCTTCGAATTAAAGACGATAGGAATGAAGAGCTGGCCAATCAGGAAGAAGCGCCTCAGGAACGATTGGCTCATAATCTTGACGCTGACTTGATGGAAGTTAATAATCCAGAAAACCACAAATGGACAAACAAGACATTTAACTGGTTGCAGAGAAATTCCGGTTACAGGATTGCAACAGGTGTAGCGGTTTCAGCACTAGGTGCATCTTTTGGCATGAGTCCAGCAATTTGGGGAGCCAGGGCAGCCCTAGGGGCGATTGGTGGTGGTATCGGTTTCTCTGGTCTCAAAGCAGGACTACGAGAGGGTAAAATACTCAAAAAGTTTAATGAAACCTTTAGAGACGAAGAAGGCAATATTAATATTGCTGAAATCGAACAGAAAATACAAGACGGTACCTTAGATCAAAAAGATAGAGATGCGTTGATTTATTTATATGCCGGTTTTACCGAAATCGCTTCATCAAAAGGCAGAAGAATTGAAGAAAGTCTGGATCAAGAGAGAGAAGAAAATACATCCAAGATTGATAAATTGTTTCCTAAACTCAAGGAGAACAAGCTTGTTAAATGGTATTCCAAGCAGCACTGGGGAGTAAAGGCTGCTTTGGGAATAGGCATTGCATTTGGAGCAGGATATGCCGGTGGAGCCGCCTTTGGCGGTGCTGCCTTGGCCAAAGTACTGTGTACAGGTGCAGCACAGATGGGTCTAGGGCTAATACAGCGATCACCCGACTCTATGTCAGAAACATATTCTCATTCGTCCGAGGCTCTATTGGTAAAAGGTTTGCTTGAAAGAACAGGCGGTCTAACTGATGATGAGCTGGAGGCTGTAGAGAATTATCGCGAGGATGCTAAGAAGGGGAGACTTAAGGACGCTGTCATCGGTGGTGGTGTAATGGCCGCTCTTATTGGTGGTGCGGCTGCGTACATGGGGCATCAGGCAGAAGTTCACCATTCGGAAACTCAGGGTGATGTCGATCAAAACACAAATACTGATCAGAGTGAAACACCATCCGATACTTCGTCCGATAATAATGGTGATTCAAATATTGAAGGATCCGGCGATACCGGAACGGAACAATCTACAGATTCAGGTGTGAATAGTAGCGAACAAACACAAGCGGAAACAGGCTCGTCATCCACTGAATCTGAACAAACAGGTACGACGACACCTGATATATCAGAGCAGCAAACAGGCAGTGATACGACTGGGACTGATGCAGGCGGAGAACAAACACCCGCTCAGCCATCTTCTGATCAATCTTCAAATGCCGAGCAATCCTCTGCATCTACTGAAGGAGGCCAAACTGATGCAGGATCCAGTGAGACAAATTCAGCTTTTAAATTTGGCAATAGTGCTGAGCCAGCAAGCGATGCTCATACAAATGCGGCAAATGCCGCTGAACCAATGAATATTTCAGGATCGAAAGTTGACTTAAAAGTTGATGATCACATGGCTGGAAGTGACACGCTAAAAGACGATATTACTAAGGGCGGAGCATTTGATAAAGGTCCAGGTGCCAGTGATCGGATGGCAGTCAAAATTGTTGAAGGGCTTGAAGGTAAAAAACAGATAACCTTCAGTACTCCATCTGAAAGAGATCAATTCGTCAATGGGCTGATTCAGGAGATGAAAGCTGATAAAGTTTTTGCGCCTGATGGCTCGCTCGTAAATCAAGACGCCTTAGGAGAAGTAAGCCCAGCTCAAATGGCACATGACATTGCAGAAAAGATGAATTCTGGGGCAAGATTTGAGCCTTTTGTGAATCATGATCAAATTTTGGCAATTCAAGAGAAGCTTCACCAGCCACATGTTGAAAATGCTATATCAAATACAGGTAACGAATCGACTGTAACATCGACTACCGAAATTGGCACTCTAGACAATGCCTACAAAGGTAATCCAGAAATTGCTTCTATTGAGAAAGTAATCGAAAATTCTGATAAAGCCGGATTTGATAAAGCCATCCCTATGTCCAAAGATCAGATAGAATTTTTGCTTGATCCTAAAAAAGGTCACCTAAGTGATAGTGTTGCTGGCGCTCTTAGAAGAGAGCTTGATGCTGGACGATTGAAATATGAAGACATAAGAATTTCTGATTCAGCTGATCATCATTATACCGATGTGAAGATTCATCTACATAACGGTGATCCGGCCAGAGAATTTATTGGGCATCAGCTTAGAAAGCCTTATGTGGAGCTAGACCATGCTCAGGAAGCGGCTAGAAAGTGGTGGAATCTATTTGGTATGTTTGGAAAGAAGGCAGAAAATATGGAACAAACGGTAGGAGAACAGACATCGACTTCACCAGTGATTGAAACCATGAAAGTCGAACAGGCAGATGCGCCAGTTGTGTCTATTCAGCCGGAGGTAAACACTTCTCAACAATTAATGGAGCCTAAGATAGAAAATCCAATCGGAGAGACTACCTCAGGAACTAACGCCGGTGAAGCAGGTCCAGTAATTAAATTTGATCAGCCGGAAGCTAATACCGCTCCTACACAATCAGCGGAGAGTATTCAATCCCAAGATTCTCGGCCAATAGGAGAGCAAATCGATTCTATTACAATGGACAAGGCAAATCCGTCCGAGATAGCCAAAATACGCTTGGAACACCCAAGGTTTACTGATGACATGGTACTAAGCGAGTACAAAAGAGGCTTAAAACTTGATGTTATCGATCAAGGACTAAAGACGATCGAGGAGTATAATAAACCATAAGATAATTAGGAGAGAATAATGTCTGAGACACCAAAAAACATAGTAAGGGCCATCGCTGGTGAATCGATGGCCAGAAATAAATATACATATTTTGCCTCACAGGCAAAGAAAGAGGGCTTTGAACAAATCGCCGCTTTCTTTGAAGAGACGGCAGATAACGAAAAAGAGCATGCGAAGAGACTGATGAAACTTTTGAAAGAAGATACAACTTCGTCTTTGGAAAGTTTTGATTTTCCAGTTGTGAAGTCTACGGCAGAAAATCTTGCAGCTGCGGCAGCTGGTGAAAATCATGAGTATGCCGAAATGTACCCGGAATTTGCCAAGGTTGCCAAGGAAGAAGGCTTCGAAGAGGCCGCTAATGTATTTACGGAAATATCTGAAGTAGAAGAGCAGCATGAAAAGCGTTATCTGAAGCTTAAAGAAAATATCGACAAAGGGCTAGTGTTCAAGAAGGCTACAGATGTGTCATGGAGATGTCGTAATTGTGGATATGTCCACAAGGGTTTTGAAGCACCTCATGTTTGTCCAGCTTGCGCCCATCCCCAGGCATATTATGAGCTATTAGCAGAAAACTACTAGAAATACAGATTACGAATGATACGAATTACAGATACTGTAGGAAATTATCAAGTATTTTATAGTAACCTCAAAATGAATCTGTAATCTGCCTGCCTGCCGGTAGGCTGGTTAAATCTGTAATTTGTATGTGCCCGATCTACGAGACCCGATCTACGAGACCCGATTAATGAACAACCTCTTGCGTTTTTTATGCAAAAGTGGTATTTTTGGGCTGTTGTTTGACGGGGGGTATATGGGCACACTACTATTGCAGGGAGGAACAAAGTGGCCATCATATTCGGTGAAAGATTTGAAGACGTCAATGTGGACAATCTTGCTCAGGTGAGAGTTGCTCTGCGTAGAGGTCTTAGTTCGCGACTTTCGGATGATTTTGTTGCAGACATGCTAGTTGGTATTGGTGAAGTTATTACCAACGATCTGCGTTATGGCAATAAGGGTAATCATCCGGTTTCCATCAGGATTAGTCTGATTTCTTCATTGGTTAATGTGTGCATCGAAGCAAATAGCCACATGGAGAAAAGGAAAGAGCTTTCTTTGGCAATCGCAGAAGCCGAGAATAGCAAAGGTTGTCCTGATTTCATACTTAGAGATGGCGGACTAGGGTTGCACTTCGTGAGTGCAATGTCGACAGGACGAATCCATCTCCATAAGAAGTGGATGTGCTATGCACTCCCTCTGAACTCCCAAGTAGAGGAGAAAAGGAGGTGCAGAGCTCGTGTTGCTTAGTGCTGGCCCTGACGACGGATCATTTGTCGCCAGGGTATTTTTTTTCATAATGTGCTAAGATATCAAAGTGGTACAAGTGTATTTTGAATTATTACTAATTGATAACTTGCTAATAACTAATTGCTGAATAATTATGAAATTATTTTTAGATATTGAAACTCTTCCGGCGGCGGGAGAAAAAATCGAATTGATACGCCAATTTTGGCAGGATTCTCGCAAGAAGAATGGTGGCAAAGAGATAAAAGGGGTGAACGATTTTGATACCTTTTTTCGCAATACCTCTTTTCAGGGTGAATTTGGCCGCATTCTATGCATTGGTTATGCTGTCGATGACCAGCCCGTAGATTGTTTATCCGGTAGTGAGAAAGAAATCCTTCAGAAGTTTTGGGGGGTAGCCAAAGATGCGGATCTTTTTATCGGTCACAATGTAATGGATTTTGACTTAAAGTTTATTTACAAAAGATCAATTATAAATAAAGTTCGACCTTCGAGAGAGCTTAATTTTGCCCGTTATCGAAGTAATCCTATCTTCGATACGATGTGTGAATGGGAAAAATGGGGAGGACGCGGATGTGGCCTACACAAATTAAGCATCGCTCTGGGTGTTGCCTCCCCGAAAGAAGAGGGGATTGATGGTTCCAAAGTCTATGATTATTATATTGCAGGTAAAGCAGACGAGATCTACAAGTATTGCAAGCGCGATGTCGAAGCCACCCGAAGTTGCTACAAGATAATGACATTCACAGTGTAATACGGATTACGAATTTAATCCAATTACATATATACTAATATACGAATTTGGAGGGGGAATGACAGAACTAATCTATAAGGAATTGAGCTATAAGCTTGTGGGTTTGGCTTATCAAATCGATAATGAGATAGGGTCTTGTCTCGAAGAAGAAATCTATTCTAAAGCTTTTGAAAAGCTGCTTTTGAAGGATAATATCAAGTATAAGAAAGAATTATATTGTCCTATAAAAATAGATGGAGAAACAATTGCAAAAAGATTCTTAGATTTTTTAGTGGAAGATAAAATAATAGTAGAAATAAAAGTAAACAATTATAGATACAAGAGTGTGTTTACTCAATTAAACGAATACCTGAGATTAAATAATATTAAGCTCGGGCTTATTATTCGCTTTTCAAAAGATGGCGTAAATATAAAAAGAGTTCTGAATATTAATTGATTGGTATATTGTAAATTAGTACTTCGTGAAAATTCGTAATTCCTATTTTTATATATTGAGTTCGGGTTTCTTGCTGGTGGCTTTTCCAATTACTACAAGTATAACTCCAAGCAAGAAAGATCCGATTATTTCGACTATATAGTAAATCTTTTGCTCGTCCACAGCCAAGGTAAGCATTTTCTTTATAAGAGCAATTACTCTTTCATCAACTTGCAAGCTGATGTTGTTGATTACTCCTTGAGATAAAATATAAAACGCTGCAGAAAAAATGAAAAGAAGAATAGCGGCTGATATCAGGGCAGATCCGATCCATAACAATTTACTGCCTGGTTCTCTCGACAACAGTAGAATAATTAACAAGTAAAACATGCATATCCCGGCCAAGATGATAAGCGCAGTATTGACCTTGGAAAATCCTTGTACAATTGAATTGTCGGATACACGAACCTCTTTATCTTGAGGTATGTTAATGAGCTCTCTAGTCTCTTCGTCTAGATCGGCCTTGATAGAATTGATCATGTCGGTCTGAAGACTAGAATATTTTATTGTAAAAACAGGGTTAGCATTTGGATCTTGCATGGAAGCAAAGACCTGATTAACCAAATCGGTACTAAATCCCTCGAGCACAATAGGACTAAAAGCGGCGTCGAGCTTTTCGATGATTTCGTCCTTCTTTTCTACATCTTTTACGCCTTTGGCTACTTCACTGATGAAAATCGAGGACACGGTCTGATAAAGATTGCTTTCAGTGGCTAATTCTCTGATCTTATCAGCAGAAAAAACCGCAGTTCGGAAATTTAGCACAAAGAAAAATGGGATAAGTGTAATTGCAAATAGAAATATGAGTGTAGATCGTAGCATGGCGACTCCTAGTTTCGTAGATCGTAGATCGCATATCGAATATCGCGATTACGCAGTACGAAGGCTTTTTATTAATGCATTTATTAGTTTGTGTACTCTAACCGATAACATACCCAATTGGTTGAATTGCTCTGAATTAATGTAGTTGATATCTCTTGCAATCAATAATTGATTTTGAACTTCAATTAATGAACCCCTAGCTATGTCATAAAATCTTAATTTATCTTTCGTTGATGATCTTCCAAATCCTTCCGCTAGGTTTGAGGTTATAGAAACTGAAGCTCTTCTAATTTGATCAATAAGACTGTATTTTTCTTTTGTCGGAAACTTGTCGGTTTCATTGTAGATGCTAATGACTAATTCATGCCCTACTTTCCATGCTGTCAAGTTGACGAAACTGTTGATTTTATCATCGTGCTCGTACATCTTGAGCCTTCTTTTCTTGTGGTTCTGCATCTGCTACAGTGTCCGATTGTGGTTTTACAATTTCCGAGCTACGATCTGCAATCTGTAAATCTTTTTCTTCTCCGATCTGCGATTTCCGATCTAAGGGTTTCGAACTACGATTGTCTACTTCGTTGGAATCTTTTTCTGAATTCGCTTGTTCCTTTTGTTTCTCTGTATCTTGTCCTTCCGAGCGATCTTTGGAACTCGAACTCTCTTCTTTCTTGTCCTCTGCACTCTGTTCTTCCGAACTACGAACTACGATCTGCGAACTTTTGTCTTCCCCGACCTGCGATTTTCGATCTACGGGACCCGAATTCCCCAACTCTTTATCCAACTCTGCCTTCACCTTCTCTGTGTCTTCTTTGGAAGCGGGTTTTAGTGCAAATAGTGCGCCCTCGTTTTCATGCGGATCATAAGGCTTATTTTTAACTACCGGGATAGAAAAGTAGAATGTGGTACCATGATCGTCTTGGTCAACGGAGGATTTGAACCAAATTTTTCCTTTGTGCATGCCGATTAGATTTTTCGAAATAAACATGCCAAGCCCAGTTCCTTTGACTTCGTCTTTGAGTACATTTACCTGAGTAAATTTTTCGAAAATATGATTGTATTTATCCTTTGGTATGCCTCGTCCATTGTCTTCGACTGCCACGACTATCTTGCCATCGTCGGCATGAGCTCTGACAACTATTTTTCCAGGTGGCTCAGTGTATTTGATAGAGTTTCCTAGGAAATTGATCAAGACTTCGGTGATACGAGGAACATCCATCCAAGTCTGAGGCAATTTGTGGCTTGGTTGTTCGAAAGAAAGCTTGTGTCCAGCCTCTTTTGCTTTGATTGCTACTTCACCTATAGATTGCTTGATCACATCTTCCATCTGTGCCTCTGTATAAATAATATGAATTCTGTTTGACTCAATTCTTGATACATTCAAAAGATCTTTGACTAGATTTGCCAATCGTTTCGATGATCCATATATTTGTTCGAGATATTTGGTAGCATCCTTGTTTATTGGTCCGCAAAGATTTTCGTCCACAAGCATCGAAAGATATCCGTTGATAGCGGCGATAGGAGTATTGAGCTCATGTGCTGCCATGGAAAGAAAGTTATCCTTGGTCTCATCGAGTTCTTTGAGGTGATCATTGGCTTGCTCAAGCTTTCTTGCAAGCACCCCAAGCTTTTCCTTCTGCTTGATCTCAGTCTTAACACTTTTAACTAGTACATATCCACCGTATGTAGCTAATACCCATACCATACCCTTTAATAATCCCTCAGTCAGATCATTTGAGAGTAATATTTCAACGAGTAAACCTATAGATAATGCTATTACTGTTGTTTCTGTTGCGATAACCTTTATATTGAATAACTGATGTTTCATAATTGCATAAGCTGTAAGGCCAATAAAGATAATTATCGAGTAATCCCCAAACTTATAGTATTGATTTGTGTGAAAAAGAACTGGAAAAAGGACATTTACTATAATATTAATTGCAGCGAAAACGAAAAAACCAATAAGGAACATTGAGATTTTTGATTTCTCAGGACCGCTAGAGGATCTCAGCTGTTTTGTTTGCGTGTAGATTATTAACCCCAAAACCAGAACTATCCATATATAATAAAAATCTGCGAGGCTCCCAACTACCAAGCTGGTGCCCCAACTATGAATTACTACACTCTTAACAACAAGGCTAGTAAAAGTAGAAGTAATGAACACAAGCATTCCAGAAAAAACTACTGTTTTATTGATTAAACTTTTGCGAATACTTTGCCCAGAAAAAGATAGAGAAAAAAGATAAAAAATAATAAAAAAGATAGGGACAACTCCGACATTCAGTCTTGTTAAAAGTATGCACAGTTTATCGCCCAAATGAAGACTAAAGTAGCCAAAATCAATCCAGAGTAAAGCGAAAATTGAAAATATCGAAAATAACTTGTTTTCGGTTGCTCTGTGGTTGGAATAGTAAATCCAAACAGCAAGCATGACACACAGTGCATTGATCAGTCCAACAATTAGTAGCTCAATTGTCTTAAAATCCATTGTAGCTTCCTAGTGTAACTAAAGCAAAGTATATAATCGGCTCAATATCTGGCGTTAGGGAAAATAAAAAACTTCGTTGCTTAACGTCCGCAGATTTTGCGATATTAATATATATAAAACAGTAAACTATCGCTCCAATTAGTACAACGCTATTCCTTGGAAAGGTTCCTTGGTAAATTCCATAAATTATAGGAACTATTGCTGTTAAATTTACAACAGAAAGAATGTTGAGGGTTTTAGTTTTGCCTAGTTTTACAGGTAGTGTCTTAAGCCCCCTAAGTTGGTCTGATTTGATATCTTTGATATCACAATATGAAGTATTCACAAACTCTCTTATAATCATGAAAAAGACAAAATAGAACAAAAGGTTATTCAAGGGAATGCTATAAAAGGTATAATACAATACGGGAATAGTGCTCCATAGAGCAATAACAATATAATTCTTAAATCCAGTAATTTTTTTTGAAAGTGATTTTGTATATAACGGATAAGTTGCACCAAAGATCAAATAAATTAACAAGACCAATATAAAGTTAAGGTTCCCATATGATAAACTGAGAAATATAAAAATTACAAAATAGCTAATGGGCCATAACCAGCTTTTTGATCTAATAAAACTAGATCGTTCTAAGTTAGTTGACTTATCGGACTGATTGTCTTTCAAATGATCGATTAAATATATAATCTCAACCAATAGATATAGTACAATGAGAAAACTCCATGATATTTCGCTCCTGTTAAGATTGGCGACAGTTAATGCAATAGCAGGAGCGCCAAGTGCTGTTAAATGACCACCATAGATAAACTCATCCCATATTTTTCCCATCACTTTTTTCATAGTTCTATTATACAACAAATATTGAATTTTATATAATGAAAGATCTTCACTTGCTGAAAGTAATAACCGCCGTTCAATGACCATTACTATGAGGCTAAATTTGTAAACACCACACCGCTGAGGTGTTTGCAATCATGTCTGACATCACACGGGTATGAGCAATATTTTTCTAAATAGACTAGTCATCCTCATGTCGTTATAGCTCTCAATCGAAAAAAGAACTTCTATCTCAAATTTCTCAATCACTTGTTTTATAGTTCTATCATATGGAAACAAAATGCCAAATTATCGCATAATAAATTTTTTCTCAAGATTCTTTTAGGATTTATTGATTAAGGTTATAAAAAATTTGACAAATTTAATTGCAAAATATGATAAAATGTTGTATAATTTTTATGTGTTTGGATTATTGACTAAGTAATTTTAAATGATAAACCTAACATCAAGAGATTATATTGAGATTGTAACGGGCGGGTTTCTTATATGGTTTGGTATTTACACGGTAGCAAGGAATCCATTTTCTAAGCTATTTTGGTTAGTTTGTGCATTATTTCTGGGATTTGGTTTTACTATATTTTCTGACTCAATATTATTGCAGACTCCTACGGTCAATGACTACATTAAGTGGCAAAAAATCACAGACTGGCCACTTTTTTTAGCTCCTATTTTCTTTTACCATATTAGCCTATTAGTTAAGAAGGGAAGAACTGCGACGGATAATCTTTTGATCTATATTGGATATTTAGGGGCTATAATATTTTACGCACTTGATATCCAGGGTGGTTACATATTGAAAGAAACAGAATTAAGGTTTCATAATTTCCGCCGGATGGATGGTTTTGAGCCCGGTGTATTATTAATCCCATCTATTGTTTTTGTCTGTAGCTTTATACTATTTGGCACTGTTAATTATTTTTCCGAAGTTAAAAAATCTTTGCGAGAGTATATATATCCAGCTATGAGTGGACTCTTTATTCTTATTACTGGGATTGGTGTGGCTGTATCTTATTATATCTCTTTTGGTTGGTCTGATATTTTCTATTATTTGGGTATCTCGTTCTCATTATTATTATTTGCTTATGGGATAGTAAAATATCATCTTTTTAGTCATTCGGAGAAAATCTTTGATAAATTATTTCTTTATAGAACTATTGCATTGCTTGTTATTATTTCCTTGTATTTCTATAGTTATTTTATAGCTGGCGTCAGTCTAACATTCCCTGTCTATGTTCTTGTTATTTTAGCAACATTCTTATTAATACTAACCCATTCTTTTTATGATTGGGTGTCAACCTTTATAAATGATTTAGTTTATAATCCCGTGTCTGGCTTATCCATAGTTAGTGATCAGGAAGTTAGTGATGTCATTAAAAACTATAATAATCCCGAAAGGTTAGAAAACAATTCACTTCTTCGCTTAAAAGTTGTTGGGAAAAAATCTAGAGACGATTTTGCCCGTGTGGATGGACTACAAAAAACTATCGAGGAAGCAATTGAATACTTTAAGCCAAAAGAAAGTTCTCACAGAAGAACAAAGCGCAATCTGAAATATCATCTTCTTAAAATGCTTGCTTTTGATGAGGCGGAGGAAGGTCAAATACTTTGGGAGCTTGGATTTGAAGAGTATCCGGTTCGCATTATGTCTAATTCACGAAGGCAAAGACCACCACTGTTTGAAACTAAGTCTCCATCAGACTATTTCTACACTTCAAGAAATGCCTATCTAGCTCTTAAGAAAGAAGCCATTCACGACATCACCTGGAGGATTTCATATTTAGAGAAACTAGCTAAAAAGAAGTTTTTTTAATGATTACCTTGGGATTATATGAAATATTAGAAATTGTCTTTGGATTAGTTTTCTTTTGGGTTGGAATTTATCTGCTGTCTAAGAATCCTTTTTCAAAACTATCATGGGCAATATTTGGAGTGTTGTTGTGCTGGAGTATAATCATTGGTACTGATCCAATACATACTAATTCAAGAAATCTAGAAGAATTTCTGATTTGGCAAAAAGTGCTTAATCTTCCATTATTCTATGGTGCTGTAATATTTTTTCATACGAGCGTTATTGTCAGAAGTAATCAAAAAATATTTAATAAGATATTGCTTTATTTTGGTTATTTGGCGATAACATTTTTCTATATTTTGAGCTTAAATACCGATCTGTTGTTCAGAAAAGAAATTTTTGCAAATGATTTTAGGTATAGTTCTGTGTTACCGGCAGGAAAGTATTTTTGGTTGTTATTGATATTTGTCTATGGTTATTTATCTCTTACTGTTTATAACTATTTGAAAGCAGTAAAAGAAGGCGCTAATAAAAAGTATATCTTTCCAGCATTGGCTTGTTTGTCATGTGTTCTCCTTGCTACTACTAAAGGGATATCTTATTATTTCGCTGTTCCATATATTAATTTTGTGTTTAATATTGAAGTTGCCATAGTAGCCCTTGCAATAGTATATGCAATGGTAAGATATCACCTGTTCGCTGCAGAGGAGCGAATTTTCGATAGAACTTTTTTATATAAAACTATCGGCATAATGATTATTCTTTTGATCTATTTATCTTCATTTGTTTTTTTGAATAATCAATTTGCATTTTCATCCCTTGTTTATCTAGTTGCACTTCTGGCAATTGTTTTAACAACTCACTCATTCTATGAGTGGCTAATAACTTTCATCAACGATCTCTTGTATAACCCCTCCTCTGGTTTTTCGGTTGTTAATGACGAAGAAGTTGCAAACGCTTTAAAAAACTACAATTCTCCCAATCGATTAGATGAAAGCCCTCTCCTGAGGCTCAAAATTGTTAACTCAGGCAGTAATAGTAATGTTCCTGTTGATCAACTCAGGAAATGTATTAAAGAATCGATAGAGTATTTTGCTCCAGAAGAAGATAAAGACAGAAGAACCAAGAGGAATCTTAAATATCATTTGTTGAAAATGCTTGCATTTGACGAAGCTGAAGAGGGACAGATACTATGGGAACTTGGTTTTGACGAATACCCAACCAGACTTATGTCCGGAAATGCTGAAAAAAGAAAACCTTTATTTGCAAGATTCTACCCATCAGATTATATATACACTTCCAGAAATGCTTTTCTGGCTCTTAAGAAAGAAGCCATTCACGACATCACCTGGAGGATTTCATATTTAGAGAAACTAGCTAAGAAAAAATTATTTTAATGATCACTTTGGGACTGTATGAAATTATAGAGATAATAATAGGATTTACCGCTTGGTGGATTGGTATTTATTTTGTTTCCAGGGACATAACATCTAAAGTGTCTTGGCTTGTGTTTGGAATACTCGCCGGAACGGGGCTTGTAATAGGTATTGCCGATCCAATACTTTCTCATGCTAATTCTATTGAACATTATCACATTTGGCAGAAGATAACGGACTGGCCATTATTCATTGTGCCAATTTTTGGCTTTCACATCAGTTTGTTGATTAATAAAAATAAGAATAAAATTCTTAACTATCTGCCAATAGTTGGATATCTTGGTGGATTAATTTTCTATTCATTGGACATATATGGAGGAATGGTATTAAAAGAGTCTGTAATTCTAACCTCCAATTTTCAATATAGTGCTGTATTTGCCCCGGGATCTTTAATGTGGCCGTCAATACTTTTTCAATGTATTTTTTTGGCTATTGCTGCAAGGATTTATTGGATCAAGTTGTCGGAATCACGTGGGTATCTTATGCTTTTGGTTAGTACAATTTTATGGATTCTTGCAGGCATTTTATTGGGGCTATCTTATCAATTCCCATTTAATGGTTCTAATATCGTTTTTTCTACAATGGTAGCGTTAGTGATAATTTTATTTATTTATCCCGTAGTTAGATTTCATCTTTTCACTCAAACTGAAAGGCTGGTTTTCGACAAAAATTTTTGGTTAAAAACCTTTCTGATAATTATATTGTCATTGATATATATTTCGGTTTTTTCTTTATTCAATATTCCTCTAACATTCTCTGTTTTTACATTAGTATTAACAGTACTGTTTCTTATTATTTTTACTCATACGTTGTATGATTGGTTTTCTACCTTTATCAATGACCTTTTGTACAATCCTTCTTCTGGTTTTTCTATTGTTAACGATGAAGAAATAGCTAGTGCTTTAAAAAACTACAATTCACCTGACCGTTTAGACGACAGTCCATTGTTAGGATTAAAATTGATAAATTCTGATAATGCGAAAGGCGGTATACCGGTTGATAAACTAAGGAAATGCATAAAAGAATCAATAGAATACTTTGCTCCAGAAGAAGACAAAGGCAGAAGAACCAAGCGAAACCTTAAATACCATCTTTTAAAAATGCTTGCTTTCGATGAAGCTGAAGAGGGACAGATACTATGGGAACTTGGTTTTGACGAGTATCCTACCAGACTTATGTCGGGAAGCGCCGAGAAAAGGAAGCCACTGTTTGCCAGATTCTATCCATCAGACTATACTTATACTTCGCGTAATGCTTTTCTAGCTCTTAAGAAAGAAGCTATCCATGACATCACCTGGCGCATTTCTTATTTAGAAAAGTTAGGCAAGAGAAAGCTGTTCTAGTCCTAAATCATACGAATTCATAAAAAAATAGCCTTTTTCCAGGGCTATTTTTGTGAGTGTTAACCAAAAAAGAACCTCTCAAGAACCTCTTGGGTATGGATGAGCATATTTTATTGAAGTAAAATCGACACATGACTAGTGATGACAAAAATTTAGTGATAGCGGGTCTTGGGCCGCATACAAAACGAATTTATATTCAGATTTTGAAAAGCCTTGATATCTATCCGAAGCTCATTATTGATATTGAAAGCGCCAGAGACAGTGTAAAGAAATTTTTAAGAACACATCATATAAATTGCGATCTATATTTTGTGCCTGACAAAAATAAGGACCTGAGACGTCTTTCTGAAGTAGACAAGTGTAATATATTGAATTTATTGAATAAAAATCGGATAAATAAAGCAATAATTTCAACTGAACCAAAGGCACATGTTGCATATGCTGAATTTTTTTTACAGCAAAAGATCACTGTTCTTATGGATAAGCCTGTAACAGCAATTAAAAATGCTTGTTTTGAGGATAAATCGGCGCAGTTAATTTATAAGGAATATAAACATTTGAGAGATTTATCCATTGTCAATGATGCGCCTCTCGTCATTCAGTCCCAGAGGCGATATCACTCTGGCTATATTTTTATCCGGGAGCTGATCAAGGATAATTTGCTTAAATATGGAGTCCCTATTACTCATATCGACATATACCACTGCGACGGACAATGGAATATGCCAACAGAATATCTGACACGTGAAAATCATTCCTTCCATCATGGATATGGAAAAGTTTTTCATAGCGGTTATCATTTCATCGATTTGATGAGCTGGATATTGACACTGAACAACTTATTGCCCGACAAAAAGCCTAACTGTTTCACGGCTATTCATAAGACAATTAAGCCCCAAGATCAACTTTTCCATTTGAACGACAGCTATGTATCATTATTCGGGAAAGAAATTCCTAAATTACATCAAGATAATTTTAATATAATGGGAGAGCTTGATTCATATTCTATATTGCAATTCAAGCGGAATGAAAGAGTTGTTACGACAGCGAATCTAAATTTGTTGCACAGTGGTTTTTCAAGGCGAGCCTGGCCTGAATTAGCTAATGATGTGTATAAAGGAAATGGAAGAGTGAGGCATGAACGAGTAAATATACAAATTGGACCTATCTTTAATATTCAAGTTCATAGTTATCAGTCCTACGAGATAAAGGATAGTGTTTACTCAAAGAAGGAAACTGAGCCTGGTGGACTAGATCATTTTGATATTTATATATTTAGAAATTCCGAATTGATTGGTGGAAAACCATTTGAAAAAATCAGAGTGTCTAACAAAAATAGGCTCAATCGAAAAACACACATGGGGCATAATGAGGAAGCCAGAGAAAAGTGTACGGTTGACTGGTTGCAAGGCAACGATAGTGAGAACGATGTGCTCAAACATAAATTGAGCAACCTGATTTTGTCGACTCTTTATCGTTGCTCTGCAAAAGAAAGTGCAGGCAAGTTTCCACAGATTGAAGTTAGTCTTTAATCTTGATATTTCCGAAACAAAGGGGGGATTGTAGATGATTTCCGTCATTGCGTTCGACGGACTTAATCGCTGTGGTAAGGGGACACAGACACAGATGCTTCAACGTCATTTGGAAGAGCTCGGTATACTCGCGATTATTGTTAGAGGTGATGGTTCCAGAGAGGGAGGTGGAGGTAGTCAAGGTGATCCAAAAAGTCTATGGTGGGGATCCTTTAAAACGCGACTAGAAGGGCTTGAAAAGGGTAGGCAATGGTTCGATCAGTGGAACCAAGCAGCGTGCTTGTTAGCTCGAGAATTCATTCACTGGAAAGAAATAAGGATGCCAGTGATAATGTCAAAAGTAGGATATGAGGATGGCGCTTTATTAATCGACCGGAGTCTTATTTCTAGAATCATGGTATTGAGACAAGCAGATGAGTATAATGGACTCGAAAGCCTTTATACTATAGGTGGTTTATCACAAGGCATAGACTGGGAGGATGTATTACCCGATGTGTTATTCAATTTTAATGTACCGCATCAGGTTCTTCTGTCTCGGCTCGAATCTGATGACCCGAAGTATCAATTTCGTAGGGAAATTATCGATCGCTGCTTTTCTCTTCATGTATCCGTAACGAAGAATCTGCCTAACGCTATCAACGCCAGAACAATCAATATCGACGGAGATCGAGTTCCAGGGAATATACATACCGACATTCTTGCAGCTTCTTTACCATTGATCCAGCGCACATAGTATATTTCTCAAGTAGTGGTGCCCCTAAAGGGGCACCACAGCATTAGTAAGTAAGAAAGGAAAAATATGAGACACAATTTTAACTCAGTAAATGTAAGTACAATTATTTTCAACCAAAAAGGACAAGTTTTGCTTGGCAAGCGAAGTATGGATGAGGATGTCTATCCAGGACTGTGGTGTATACCGGGTGGTAAGATTGATGTTGAGCCTTGCGAAGATGGAGTAATCGAGAAGAATTTACAAAGGGAAGTTAGAGAAGAGATAGGTATCGAGATCGAACCTGTGTTTTATCTGACGAGCAATTGTCTCCTGAATGGCGATGAAGCCAAGCTTTATCTTATCTTCGTTTCTGAACATATATCTGGAGATCCGCGTGCGCTAGACGGAACTGAGCAAGTTAAATGGTTTGACATCGAAGAGTTGTCTCATGATATGCTCACACCAAGGACATTTGACAATATACATCATGCTAGCGACCGACGAATTTCATTGTAGTCAATTTTTGAGCTTAAAATATATCATTGTTATCAATTAGAATTAGAAGTCATCGCGCACAAACTGACTCATTTTGCTTTTTACGATTTTTGCTATAAGTTAGGGGTGAAGAACGACAACAATCTCTGGGAGCTATCTGAAATATTTAATGTCATTTTTCTCAATATTCCTTCGTTGCAAAAAGCTATCGGTGCGGAAGAATTATTATTTTACCCTGATTTGAATGATAAATTAGAGATTATATAACAATATGAATCAAGATATTACAAAACGATCGCCATTTCAAGTACTTATATTTCCATTTATTAAAGAAGGTGCTAATTATTTGTATGCAGTATTTTGTCGAGAAGATATGGGTATTTGGCAAGGAATCGCAGGCGGAGGTGAAGGCGACGAAAAACCAATCGAAGCTGCTAAAAGAGAAGCATACGAAGAAGCTGGAATTAATAAGAGCTATAACTTTATTAGATTATCATCTATGACTACTATTCCGGCAGAAAATATACATGGGTTAATTTGGGGCAAGGATATTGTTATGATTCCTGAATTTTCTTTTGGTGTAGAAGTGTCTAATAAAGAGCTTAAAACTAGTCATGAACATATTGATTATCACTGGCTACCTTTAAAAGAATCGATTAGGAAACTAAGATACGATAGCAATAAATCAGCACTTTGGGAGCTGGATTATCGTCTAAAAAATAAAAGTCTAAATGGTATTACCAATAATATGAAAGTTATTCGTGATATTGCATTAACAAATCAAAAAGAAGATTAAAGATCGATAAGGTAAAAATATGATATTAGATGCGCATCTACATTTAGCAAAAAAAGAATTCGAACCTAACTTTAAGACTGCAGGGGAAAGACTATTAAAAAATTTAACCGATAACAAAATTTCGGGTGCTTTTGTTATTGCTGACAATGTAACAGATTCCGATTGTGCTGACACGAATACGCTAATAGAATTATTTGGCAAAAATAATAACATTAATATTATTGGATCTCCAAATTTACTAAATTCCAGGAAAAATGAAATTGAATACCTCGATCAATTATTGGAACATGAATCTATAATAGGCTTAAAAATTTTTCCAGGTCACGATCCTATTTATCCTACTGATCCAAGGTGCGATGAAGTTTATCGTTTGTGCGTAAAATATAGTGTCCCAGTAGTTATTCATACTGGCATAAATTCCGGCAATATTGAGTGCGCAAAATACAATGATCCTAAGTATATCGTTGAAATCGCAAAAAAATATAAAGATTTAAAAATAGTAATTTCTCATTATTATTGGCCGAAGATTGATTATTGTTACCAAATTACCAAGCCTTATAAAAATATTTATTTTGATACCTCTGCTTTGGCTGATGATGAAGTTGTTAATGCAAGCGGCGGGATTAGTAAAATTCGAGTCATCCTTGAAAAAACAATTATTGATAAGCCTGAAAATGTAATATTTGGAACTGATTATCCCGTGTGTGATACACGAAAGCATATCGAGTTAATCGAAAGTCTAAATATTCCTGTTACTCTGAAAGAAATGGTTTTTAATTCTAATGCCAAGAAGGTCTTTAATATCTTGTAGAAGCCACTTATATTCTTTAGCTTGATAACATTACTAAATGTGGACATATTGCTTTTCGGATCCAGGTTGAGAACATTTAACCCAAAGATGGTATAAATGAAAGAGTTCATCATTAAAAAAACAATGGTCAATAACTGCATTAATCTAAGAAAATCGATAATATGAAAAGGGAAATTGTTTTTGTATTCACATATGTTGCCAAGGTAAAAAGAATTAAGAACTTGATCAATTAAAAGATATCTAAATATTATTGCTAGCCACTTTGTTGTTCGTGAATTGAAGCATGACTTTGCAGGAAAGGATTTTAAGTGAACAATTGTTCCAAAAATATTCTTTTCTTAGATTTTAATAGAGTGATTTCATTTGATCCATTTTGGAAATCTTTAGAAGTAAATAATACAGAATTATTTAATCGGATTGAAGATTTTCTTTTTAAGAAAAATCGTCAAATTATAAGAGATTGGATGACGGGGGTATATTCAAGCGAAGATGTACATCATATATTCTCGAAAGAAAATTGTGCGTTGACTACAACAAAATATTTAATCTTTTCAAAAAAGACTGTGAAAATATAGATATATCACTAAAAGTATTGAAGAAAATAAGAGAACTAAAAAAATATTATTATTGCATATTGGCCACAGATAATATGGATAGTTTTTCAAGGTTTACTTTACCGCAGCACCCTGAGCTTTTAGAAGCTTTTGATGAAATTTACGACTCTTTTGTTTATAAGGCTTTGAAGTCATCGGAGGATGGTAGATATTTTATAAATAAAATTGTTGAAAAAAGATCAGCTCTAGAAAAATGCATACTTATTGATGATTCGATAAATAATTGTAAAATTTTCAAGAAAATAGGAGGACAATCCTATAATACTAAGAATGAGACACAAGCACTAAAAGTATTAGATAAAATATTATTTGAGGTAAGAGGCTAGTATAAGCTATTTACTCCAAAGAACCGATTAAGAACCTATGCGGTATGGATGGGGTAATTATTTAATGATACTTTTTGCTTAGTCATCATTAATTAGGAAACATATGGGTAAATTGACTATCATTGAAAAAGTTGACGAAAATGTATCAACCCTAACTCCGATAAAGGAAATAGTTCTGAGGGTTAATTATTCGGGTCAAAGTTTGACAGGCTTCATCGAAACTAGCAAAGAAAATGTTTATGCTAAAAAGGGGATTTTTAAATTAGATACGGATGAAGAAGGTTTCGTTAGAGTGATCTTTGATCGAGCCAAAATCCACGAATCTACAGTGCGATTATTAGTTGAGCAGATGTAGAAAATGGATAGATTGTACTTAGCCGTTCCTTCTTCTTCTGAAGCTTCCGATTTCGAGTCTGTATGCTAAGCGGCCATCCTTATGGCGCATTGGAATTCCGATCAAATTGCCACATTCGCAAACAAGATTGGGCATATCATTGGGCTCTTTAATGGCCGGGTTGTTCTGCAAAGTAGACCATTTTTCAGGGGTAATTATTCTGTTTAGATAGCATCTTTTAAGCCAGCCAATACCATCTTTCTGATAACTAAAAACTAGCTTGCCGCATTTGGCACAGGTGATATCCATCAGTCGGGAAGTACCACCACGAGCTCTTTGATATTTATCTTTCTTAACTTTAGTCATAGATATATTATTATTGAAAGAATATTTTATCACAAATTCCAGATTGGGAACACAGCAATAAAAATGGTAAAGTAAGGAAGGATCGTGATAAGTAGAAATAAATATGGAACAATTCAACCGCCTCAGTGATAAAAAAAGAATAATTGATAAAAAATTGATTGCCCAAATATTGAGCAACTATTTTGATAATGTCTGTAAATTCAAATACAGTTTGATAAATCAAGGACTTGAAAACCTAAGCTACTTAATTACATTGGACAACAAAAAATTCGTTTTACGGATATACAATGATAGGCAATTTGGTAAATATAATCGTAGCGAAAGGGAAATTAGGCAAGAGCTGGAATTCATGGATTGTTTAACGACGCATAACTTACCGGTGCCAGAAATCATTAAGACTAAGATAGGGAAGTTGTTTTCGGCTGTTAGTTTGCAAAATAAAAGTCATTTTGTTGCTCTTTTTAGCTTTGTAAGTGGAAAAGAAGTAAAAATATTTAATATGCCAAAAATAAGAGCGGTCGCAAACTTACAGGCAAATATGCATATTATAGCCGAAGGACACATAAAGCCTCGTCGAAGAATTAATGGTCATCTTGGTCATCAGAAATGGCAGAGAGAAATATTGGAAGATGCCAAACCAGTCCACCATGATCTGTTGTTTAGACAATACAAAAAAATGGCGTTAGAAATATCGAAGATTATTAAATCAATTAAAGCTGAGTCATTGGTCAAGTTATTTGTTCATACAGATGTGCATGAAGGAAATATGCGTTTTCAGGGCAATAGAGTTAGAGGATTGTTCGACTTTGATGACGCTCGTGTGAGTATTGTCCCGGAAGACATCGGCATGTTTCTATCAGTAATATTAAAATCGGGCGATTTAATAAGCAAAAAGAACAAAGCGGATGTTTATTTTAAGCAGTATGAAAAAGTAAGAAAATTAAGCGATTATGAAAAATATTTGTCGCTAATTTTTGCCATAGAAAAACGATTGGTTTACAAGCTTCATCGAATTAAAATTGAAATTGAAACAAGTGAATTTGATAAAAAGAGTTATGAAAAAGCTCTGAGGTCTATGAGAGTGATAAAGAAACTGGCAAAATAATATTGTGAAATATAATCATAAAATTAAAAGATTCAAAGAGATTTTTAGATGAGAACAAACAAACGGGCGGTGGGAATAATATTAAAAGATAACAAAATTCTGCTTATGCGCAGAGTAAGAAACGGAAGACATTACATTGTTTTTCCCGGTGGAGGAGTAGAAGAAGGGGAGAGTGTTGAGGAAGCGTTGGTTAGAGAAATGAATGAAGAATTTTGTATTGATGTCAAAATTGATAGCTTTTTATATGAAATGAAAATCGGAGAAAATCCAGCAGATCCAGGCAGATCCAGTCACTATTATATTATAAAAGAGTTTACTGGTGATCCCGTTTTAGGTGGTGAAGAGAAGGATCGGATGAGCGAAAACGATCAATTTTATCCTCATTGGATCGATCTAAAAGACATCGAAAAAACAGAAAATCTTTATCCCGAAGTCGCGAGAAAATTCCTTGTGGATTATTTGAAAAAGCAAAGTGTGATATGATGTGTTAATAGATACTATTCTTCGAAGAGAGTGAGAAGTTCTCAACACTTAGTTTCGAACTATAAGGATAAGATATGGCTTTGGATAAAAAAGATTTAGAGGCAATCAGATATATCGTAAAAGATACGGTTGAATTTGCGATTGAAAAATCTGAAATTAAAATAGGTAGCAGAATTGATAAGTTAGATGAAAGAATAACCCTATTCGAAGAACGCATAACTAATAAGATAGAAACAGAAGTTTCAGATCTAGCGGCTATGAACAGAGAGTTTCTCGCAAAGATTGACGATCACGAAACCAGGATACAAAAGTTGGAAACAGAAGATTTGGTCTAGCTCTACATGGTTCAACTAATAGCTTAATATAAAAAACCCATCCACATTGTGGATGGGCGATTTCATTATCATTGCCTCGTTTTCTACTACTTGAGTTTGTAACCTAGCCAAGTATTGTCGGCCTTGCTTGGCTTTTCGGTCATCTGGAATGCCTCGTCACCAGTACGACCGAACACAGACATGACTATGGTTAGCTCTCCCTTGCGTTTCAGATCCGGAAGCTTCACTAGGAGAGCTACATACTCATTATGTGGCCAATCGCCATGTGCCGGCTCTGGCTCTAGAAGGATCTTGTCTGGACGATCCGGGATGCCGCCTATTCTCTGGTCGTCGCCAACAGTCAAAGCAACCAGAATGTGACGGTCCTTGGTCGGGTTTTTGACCACTATCACCATTTCCGTTGCCTTGCCTGTCTGAACAGTCGGAGGCTCGTTCACCATTTCCATCGGATCTCCTGATG